>OFFY01000573.1_pt1 | contig 36822 bp, 44 predicted proteins | sample 1521481 | NCBI WGS metagenome assembly OFFY01 (sample SAMEA3504117, study PRJEB24116) | mouse gut metagenome | biome: mouse gut; feature: mouse-associated habitat; material: faeces | place: Denmark | collected 2011
TATCCGCTCCCGGCCTCCCGTGTATGGGCCTCTTATCCGCAGACAGTCATTGTCCTTATATTTCCCCCACCGGCACTGACCACGGAAGATATATTCCAGGCCGAAACCGTTGGCGTCACCGATATTCAGTTTTGCGTTCGCTATGGTGGAGCCCGTTGCCAGGTGGAACTTATCGGGCGTTGTCATGAGCTCATGAGCAAAGGCAAACACATTATCAATCGTCTTTCCGGAACGAACCGCCCCCTCCAGGATATTGAATGTGCAATACCGGCAGGCCCGGATGTATTCTTTGTGCTTATCCCCAAACCGGAAATTGATTGTCTTTCGCTTTTTGAGAGGCTTTCCGTCCTGGCTATTCTTCACCGTATACATCAGCCTCTACCTCCTCCAAATCCTCAACCTCTTTGTTGGTTCCTGAATCACGCTCCTTTTTATACTCGAACTCTTCACGCCGTAGCTGTAAGGTCTGCTGCTGTATGCTTTCTTCCCGGTTCATACGTTCAAGCTCCGTTGCCAGCCGGAGAAATTCTTTCACATCTTTTGGCGTCATTTCCTCCGGTTTAATCTTTTCCAGCGCCTCCATAGCTTTTCTCTGTAATTGCAACGACATTTTGATGTGGCGGTCTTGCATCTTTTTCCGCTCGGAAACCGCCTGTTTTCTGGCCTCTTCCGCTATGCTGGCATCATAAGCGTCTGCCCTGGCCCGCCAGTCATACTTCAACTTCCAACGGTGGCAAAGAGTACCACTTTTATTCAACTGTCTCGCAACCGCTGAAATTGTCCTCTTCTCCCCCATGTCACGGTAGGCAGCAAAGGCTTCAAAGGCGGGGCCGCTCTCTCCGGGCTGGCGTTCCCATGCTTCTCTGTCATTGTCCTTTGACATATCTGCCTACCTCCTTTCCGCTGGTGATCTGCCTATTTTATGGCAACCCACCCACAGAAATTCAGGCACCGCCAGAACATATCCACCTTGCCGAACCCCGCTTCATGCAGCATATCCACATTCCACTCCGCTTTGAGTGGGGATAATACGTTTTCAAGGCTCCTACGTTTCTGCATAATCTTTTCATCCGAGTACCCGTTCATGCGCTTCATCCGGTAGTAGAGCTCCACTTCCAGATCGTCCGTGCCCTCGTCTGCGATTATCTTCTCGACAAAAAGAAAAGCCCCTCCGGGATTCAAGGCTCTGTAGATATCGTTTATCATCCGCTGCCTGTATGCGGTCGGCATAAACTGCATTGACAGCACCGACAGTATGAGGCTCTGGTTCTCAGGTATCATCTTGTCATAGAAATTGCCCGGCTCTATCTCCACATGCCCGCTTTCTATCCCCTCTCTGAACTTCTCCCTGCACACTTCCAGCATGGCCTCCGAGTTGTCGCAGAGGAAATACCGGTTATCTCCCTGGTGCTTTCTGTAGAACGGTTCCACCGCAAGGCCGGTTGAACATCCGATATCCGTGATCCACGTTCCGGGGGTGATGAACTTCTCCCCCAGCTCGTATATGAGGCCCCTCATGCTTTTATAGTCCGGTATGCTTCTTTCCAGCATATCCGCAAAGCACCTGGCAACCTCGCTGTCAAATTCCCATTTATCCTTTGGGGTAACGTTATCCACCCCGTTATCCTGTCTAATCCCCACTGTCCTTGCCCTCCTTTTTCGGAATCTCGGCTCCCAGCCTCTTTCCAAATGCCGCCCTCGCCCTCTGCGACAGGCCCATTGTCGTACCGTCCGGGTACGGGAGCTCAAATTCAAAATCCAGAGCCTCCCCCAGCTTTTTCAGATCTATCACCGGGCGGCTCGCCTCCAAATACCAAAAGCGGCATATCATATCTACACGGTCAATGCTCTTAAAGCTCCAGCCGAAGATATCCCGCAATTCCTCCTGGGTGTGCCCTTTCTGCACTTTGGGATGTTTCGAGATATCCCCCAGGATAGTATTTGGCTCATAGTCCAGATCGAATGTCAGGCGGGCGTTATTGGTAACGCTGTGCTTCTTTGTCAGGACGAACTGCTGTGACTGGTTGCTCTGGCACCAGCAGACCACCTTTCCTTTCGGCGCACACAAGGCCGCCGCTATCCTGGCAATCATGATACGGTCCGCCATGAACGGCACGGAATTGAACACGCTGGAAATGAACACGGACGTATACTCCACCCCGCTTTCCACTTCATCCAGGAACTTTCGGGCAATCTCGATACTCTTCTCCTTATGCACCTGATCCCCCGTGGTAACAAAATAAGGCTCAAAAGCTGATACAAATAAACCGGCCTCCCTCAACGTCCGTGTATTGTTCAGCTTTCCAGCCCCAAAGTCCACGATCTTGTCTCCATACTTGCGTACCCATGCCGCCAGGGTATCTCCCTCCAACTTGAAGAAATCCCTGCCGTTGTTGTTGGGGAAAAGACCTTTGAAAAAGCCGTCACCCAAAGCGCAGTTGCCCTCGGTGTCCGTCTCCCTGGTATTCCTTTCCCGCATGAAACTGTTATACCGCAGCACATCCGCATAGCTGGACTCCATGGAGAAATCCATAGACAGGAGATTGAGCATAGCCGCCGCAAGCTCCCTCTGCGCTCCTGATACCTGTACGCACTTCACGAACCGGCGCTTCGCCTCCGCCGCCACCTGCAATCTCCCTATGCCGTTCACCACGGCCATATCCTGGTCTACCACAATCGGCATCACCACGCCGAACCGGTTTTCCAGCGTCTTAGCCAGGGCTTTCATGTGCCCGTCAAATTCCCGGTGGTTCTTCTTTGCCAGCTCTACGGTATCCACCCTCCGGGTGTGCATACAGGGAAAAGCCGCCTCGCTGTCCGGCTCAATGTCCGGGAGCCCTGCGCTTATGCCCTCGATATCCATATTGTAAAGCCGGTTTTTGATCTTCCCGCAAGTGTCCTGTTTGTGGAGGTCGTTTGTGGCCCTGTTAAACAGGATATTGACGGTTTTTCTTTCATTAAGGTCTACTATATCCACATACTCCACGGGAACCCGTGTATAGCCCATACGGGCCGCTACAAGACAACGCTGGTGCCCGGATAATATCTCCCCGCTGGTATCCGCATATACCGGGAGAAGAAATCCCAGCTTTTTCAGGGAGAGCTCCGTCAGTGCCAGCCTCTTTTCATCATTCCGGCGTGGATTGTACTCTGACGCCTGTATTTCCTTTATCGGTACTAACTTAATCACTTAGAATCCTCCTTTGCAACTCTTCTTTGATTTCGGACGGCTCGAATATGCCCTTGTCCCTGATATCCTCCAGGAGCGCATAATATTCCGGCGCCTTTACGGTAAAGGAATAGCTGCCTATCTTTATCACCGTACTTACATCCCGCATATCGCCGTCCGTCTCCTGGCCTGCCTCTGCATCCGCATCATCACCGCCGCCCACGAAATCATCCGTGGCGCTTTCCAGGTATTTATCCAGGTCAACCTCCCCGTCCATGAATCCGGTAGGAAAGACGGATATATCATCATCCCCCAGGAGTGCGGCCAGCTTTTCCATATCCCAATCGCCTTTGATCTTATTCAGGGCCAGGCAAAGAACCTTTTCCCTGTCCTCGTCCGGCTCGTTTATCATGACGCACTCCACTTCTGCAGCACCCGTATCCTTTAGCACCTGCAATCTCTGGTGCCCTCCGACCAGGCGCATATTGTGTTCATTGACAACCAGGGGCTCAATGAATCCAAATTCCCGGATGCTCGCCTCTATCTGCTCATACTCCGGCGATCCTTTTTCCAGCCGCACACGGGGATTGAACTCACTTTCCCGGATATCCTCAATCTGTATTTTCCTGATTTCCATTCCCAAACAGCCTCCTTTTCAGCTCTGCCTCTACTTTCTCCTTTGAAAAGCCTACCTTTTCCCGGACGTCTGCCATCATGTCCTTGTACGGGCCGTTGGGAATCCGGAACGTGTACTCGCCCACGATACAGGGCACGCCCTCTTTTGTATCCTCTTTCTTTCCCACGCTTTCCACATCCGGCGCCTCCCCGCCTCCGATTTCCTCCTGGAGCTCTCCCAGCAGATCGGCAATTTCATCATCAGAGAATCCCGTTGCCAGGATATCAACCGGCGAATCCCTTAGCTCTTCCAGGATATCCGCCAGGGCTCCGTAATCCCACTGGCCGCTGATCTTGTTCAGGGCGATACAGAGGGCCTTTTCCCTCTCCGGCTCCATGTCAACGATAACAACCTCCGTTTCCTCCACGCCCTCCGCCAGCATGACGTTTAGCCGCTGGTGTCCGCTTACCAGGGTACCGGTTCTTTCGTTCACAATCAGAGGAACCACCAGACCGAACTCGTCAATACTGGCTTTCAGTGCCTTGTATTCGTGATCCACTTCCGTCAGGCGCACTCTCGGATTGTATTCTGCAGGCTTGATATCTTCCAGCCTCATAACCTTACTTTCCATGCCTTTTCCCTCGCTTTCTCAATTTTGGCATAAAAAAACAGCGCATCCGCAAATACGCTGCTTTCTTACCTGTGTTGCGGCCGGTCCGCTCCCTCTCAACCGAAGAGGGATAACTGCTCCGGTTCCGGCTCTTTCTGCTTTATCTCGTGGTAGCTGTCCGCACTCTTTATGAACTTATCATAGGGAGCCGCCTCAATCCCGTACCTGCCGTACATGGTTCTCGTCCTGGGATTGCTCTCTACCGCATAGAACTGAATCGGATTCATACCATGTTTCGGGAACACGAACCTTTTCAGTGCCGACTCCTTAAATACGGGCGGTTCAGCGTTGAAGTCATTGAAATAATATTCCTCCGGCTGCCAGCCGGTCTTGCGGAGAATATTCTCCATGGTGGCTTTCATCTGGTAGTCCGGTCTGGCCGTTATGATGATAACGTAATCGCCCCTGACCGCCTCGATCAAATCCCTCCGGTATTCCTCGTACTGCATCCGCTTTGTAAAGGGCCGCAGCATACGGGTTTCCTGTTGGTTTCCGACCAGGGTATAATTCAGGTCAAGCAAACAAATCCTCCTACCGTCTGCCACCTTTGACAACTCGCCGCTCATTACTTCACTCATGCTCATTCTCCTTTCGGCCACTCCTGGGCCTGCGCTTTTTCAGTCTGCGGATTCCGTCTCTTACAGCGTCCGCCCGGTCTTTCCCGGTTTCCTGGCAATACTGGTTCAGTATCGCTTCACACTCTGCGTCTATCCGGACAGATATCTTGCTCTGCTTCGGATTCTTTGTGGGGCGCCCTCTCTTGACTTCCACACGACCGCCTCCTTTCCACTGTTGCCCTAACAATATTATACCATTTTGTCCGACATAATTCAATGATTTTCCTTGTATTTATCGGCTTTACAGGCACTTATGAAATGCAAAAGAGCCTACCAGCGGCGGGCCCTTTTCGGTGGTTGTGGATGATCGGAGTAGCTTTCCATGCCAGGCCGTATGCTTTTATCGGGATAGGGGAGGTTTTGCGCCTCCCCGTCCGTAAGGGATAAATGAGCATGGCGTAGTCCTGAATACCGGTTCAGTCTACGAATGGCAGGCAAGTCAATCTTGCCAGATACACTATAACATCCTGGGAAATGAATGGTCAACGTAAAAAAAACGAAAATTTATGTCCGTGGCTCTCTTATAGCCGCAAGGACAGGCAAAACCACCTATTCCCTAAGTATTCTGGTAATCACTCCGTCAAGGCCAAAAATAAGGGCTGTCAGGTCCTCTCTGGCTTGTTTGGCGTCATTCTGGATAGTGCGTACATCCTCGCCCTCCAACTCCGCAATCTCCTTTGTGTTCAGCTTGTTTTCGGAGAGGTACAGGTACTCGATCACCCTGTACTGTCTCTGCTTCACTTTGGACGCGGAACTCTCACACTCTTTCCGGTACACTTCCAGCATGGTATTCACATGGGCCATGACCATGTTGACCGTCACCACGCTGCGTTTCAGATTGTGGAGCGTTTTATCATCATCAAAGATACCGAACTTTGTCAGGACTTCCAGATCGGCAATGCCCTCGTTGACCTCTTCCGCACGTTCCAGCGTGTAGACGGAATTTTGTGCGTACTCGTTGAGCTGCGTATATCTCTCCAGAAGAGTTTTTGTCCGGTACAGCAGACGTCCGGCCTTTCTCCTGGTGGTTTCCTCATGCTCATTCTTGTACGCCGCTATACCGGCCTCTGATGCCCTCCGCATCATTTCCTGTAGTTCCCGTTCCGAAATGTTATAAGTCTTTGCGCCTTTATTAGCCATTTTCCCAAACCTCCCACTTGACATTTTTCCCAAAACGCCTTATAATGGCGTTACCGTGTATGGGGTTTGTCAAGTGCTGGGAGGCATTGGGCAGACCTTTTTCTTTATTCAGTTTTCAGTTTATCCGGCCGGCCAATCAGCCGGGGAACCCGTCAGGAGAAATCTTTTTCGTCATGAACACCCCTTTCGGCAGCGTATCAGTGGAAATGACGTCCACCCCGAATCTGGCGATCCTGATTCCGTGCAAGTCCGCCTCATGGCGCATATGCTCCGGAATATCCACCTTTTCATCCACAACGATAGGCTCTCTGGCGTCAGATAAAAGGGTTTTACCTTTTCTTTTCCGAATCTCGCTTTCCAGCTCTTCCAGGCTGTCAATGACCTTATGGCCGGTGATCTGCTCAAATAATTCTCTGGCGATCCTCTCTGCGTTTGCGGTTGTACGGCTTTCCTCGCCGTTGGTATGCTGTTTCTTTTCATATGGCGCAGAATACATGGCGGCCATAGATTCGTTGAACTCTTCCGCTTCGATTCTTGCCATATCCAGCAGAATCTTGTTGACCTCCGTTCTTGCCACTCCGCCGATTTCGACACGGACGGATTCTTTTGTGAGCTCCGATCTGAGGCGGTTCCACATTTTACAAAAATTCATCTGTGCCTGGTTCCACATTGATTCAAAATCCATGTGCCACCCTCCCTGATCTGCCTGTCTCTTTGCCTCTTTACTGTTCATATTTCCTCCTGTCTGCCTTACCTGGCACGGTTTCCTTTGAATCTCTTCGACTGCTGGCAGGTGGCGAAATGGGAAATGTACCCCCCTCCGTCAGCCTCTTCCGGCGTGTCAACGATAGTTGCTGTCACCACATCACCGCCCTGCGTGACGATTTTTTCTTTCCCGGCCGCATCTTTCCGGTAGTGGTGAATTGTGGTGTTGACCGGCATATTCTTACCGGCCTTTGTCCTTATCCAGAGGACACGCTGGCCGCATCCCCGGCACTGTCCGAAATTATCTTTCCACATGGCATCCTCCTGTCTGGTTATTCCTCGTCCTCCGGTTCCTCATAGGAGTAACCGTCATCCTCCCTGTGCTCCTCTTCCTCGTCTACCTCCCTGCACTCCCCGTCTATTACTTCTCCCGGCAGTGCGCCGGCATCCGCAACCTCACCCGGCAGCGCTCCCTCGTCTGCCACTTCACCAGGTAACAGGGGAGTATTCATCCACGCTTTTTCAGGATCAGTTTCAAGGGAGCCCTGGCCGCCCTCGCCCTCTTCCTGGTTCCACGGCTGGTCTTTGTCAAAGATAGTCCGCTGATCCGTTCCTGTGATGTATGCCAGGACGTACATCTGGCGCCCCTCGTCCCATACAAGCTACATTTCCGGATTCTTGTTTCCGGTCAGCTCGTCTTTCACGGTGATGTTGGAAGAAACCTTATGCTTGAACTTCGGTTTCTGAATCCGCCTGCTCTCTCCCTCGATATCGGGATCATAGTTGGGTATGTACTCGTTTTCCAGAGAAACATCAATTTTCAGCGTTATGGAGCCGTCCGTGGAATCGCTGTCAACCATATTCTTGAAAAGCCTCTGTAATACCCTGTTAAAATTCATCCTGGCCTCGTCAAAGGTTACATCCTCTATGACCAGTTCCTGTGTATCATCAGCGATCTTGCTCATGTCTTTCTCTTTACCTCCTTATGGTCTTGTTTCAGAAATGCCGCCACAACTTCCAGGCAGTCAGCCTCTTTGTTCTTTCCGGCGTCATGGCCGTACCGGTCAGCGCATTGGTCCTCTGCGATACACTCCGCACAATTCAACGGGTCAGTGAGAATATATATCGCATCTTCCAGCGTTGTACCCTGCGGGAGAGCTTCGTGCTTTATCAGGTATTCCAGGTTGGACGGCGCAACCTTTTCACTACTCATTCCGTTCCTCCGTGACGTATGACGCCTCCATATCCGCTTCATGGAGTGCCAGGATAAGCGGGTATCTCTCAATGGCCGCCGTCAGGGTATTGTAGAGCTCTTTCGGCTCCGAGAATCCCATGTGCCAGCGGATAGCGTACCTCTCCAGCGGTTTTAAGGTTATGAAATTTTCGATCATCATCACAGACTTTTCACCATGGCCATACGGGATTTTATCATCCACCGCATATGAGGGCACCGTCTCCCAGATGAAATCCCCGTTGCTGTCGTGCTTCACCTGGCGTCTGTCAGCGGCGGCGACAACCTCCTGGTCATAGTTTTTCTGGTTTTTCAGCTCCGTTGTGTAAAAGTGCGTCTTACAGATATCATGCAGAAGAGAAACAATGATGATACTGTCATTTCCGATCTTGTCTGTGTCGAGAAGTTCCCGCCAGACGTTGTGCTCGGAGCTGCTGGTCTTTTTATCCAGGTTCCGGTATACTTCCAGGCTGTGGTGCAAAAGCCCACCCATAAAGGAACCGTGGAACTTCGTGGATGCCGGAGCCGTGTAAAAATCACTGGCACCGATATAAGTGATCAGGTTCTCCACGCCGGTCCGCCCCGTACTTAACAGTAACCTCTCGTACTCTTTCATTTCTTCCTGTCTGGTTTCCTCTGTAATTGCCATTCTCTCTTAACCTCACTTTCTTCATTCTCTTGTCAATCCTATGCTCAAACCGCCCTACTCCGGACGGGTCAAGTCTCTTTGCCAGCTCGTAGAGCTCCAACATGCGGTTTTTCAGAATTTCCTCTTCTGCAGGTCCCCGGAAATCGTTAATCTCCAGGCGGAACTTGACCGCCGCCATTTCCTGTTGTATGCCCCTGATCCTGAACTGCGTCTGGACGTCTGACTGCCCTCTCTTATATCCGCGGAGATACTGGCTGGGCTGGATTGTCGATACCCTCCGTGCATCTTCCAGTTGTCTTGCCATGCACTGTATAAGGCCGTATACCGCCCGGTGCCGCTTATCCTCCGGATTCCTGATTTCCGCAGGTACCAGGAGAATCATTTCCTCATAGGTCAGCGGAAGATTCGGGAATACCATGCGGTCCGCACTGGTTATGTTCAGGTCTCCCTCATTTTTCTTCAACATCTGGTTTTACCTCCTTTATGGTCACTTCCACCCTGGGATTGTCGGAATAAAACTTCCGGCACTGGCAATCCACTATCTGGGTATCATCCCTGTACGCTATCTGGTTCAGGCTGTCCGCTATGATCTTCACCACATTATCCATGTCAGGCTTCTTTGTGGGCCGTAGGAGCTGTTTTTTCATCAGCTCCTTATTCCTCTTTGTCTGGCTCTTTGGTATGTGGTAATAGGCGATTATACGCATATCCAGCATGGCTCCGTCCGGGAACCGGTAATTGTCGCACTGTAAACGGTATACCTCTTTGACCTCATTCTCATAAATGACAGTCTTTTTCGGAGTAACATTGTTTACAAGCGTATTCCTGACTTTTCCAGTTTTCTTATTTTTGAATCCCTTTTCGGAATACATTACCTTTGTCTGCGGCCGCCCTTTTCCGGTGGGCTCTCCCAGGACTGTAAATTTCACCGTTTTCATTACCGCATCCCCTCCCATTCCCAGAGCCCTTGCTGCCCTCTTGCTGGGATAGGGGCCTGAAACTGCTTTACGTCTGCCAACTTCCAGGCGTACCGTCCGAGGGTATAATCTCCGAGTGCCAGTTCATCCGGAGACAGGGTAGCGACAAACTCCGGCGTGATCTTTATGCACTCTACCAGGTTCGCTGTCGCAAGTACGCACCCCAGAGGAAAGATTTCAAGCCCGGTATGGCCTGAAAGATTCAGCCTCCGGCATATTACCTCACGGGCTCTTTCGTCAAGGTATGCGGACCATATTTCATTTACAGACTTCTTTCCCGCATGGATAGCGATAGCGCCTCTGTAATTTGTAGGATATCCCCTGGTCTCGTTATGCTTGATTCCAACGGCTGCCATGCTCGCCCAGGGTTGCCATATTGTTAATGCTTTCATGCCCTGCCTCCCTTAATCAGTCCGGAACCGGGAGCGGCGTTGTCATGTACTCCTGGTGTACCGTTGCCCTATCCTGTGTCACCGCCACCGTCACATAGGGATCACCGTACTTGCATAACCATTCATGGAGAGGCTTCACCGCCTCTTCAAGCTCCCCTCTTTTTTTATCCCAGGCTCTTTGTCCTCCCTGGATATTCAGGCAGCGCTTTTCTTCGTTCCCCTCCGCCACCGGAATATAGGACGCCTTAAACAGATTCGGCTCGCAGGGGTACAGCTCCGTATCGCTCCACCGGATAATGTAATAACCGACCGGGATATGTACCACTTCTCCGTCCGGGTGCCTGGTATAGAGCTCCTTTTTCTCTCCCTCTCCCTCAAAAAAGAGGACTCCTTTGATTACTGCCAACGCCGCCCACTCCGGGGCGTGTTTGCTTTCGTCAAAGTCCTTATCCACTGCCGGTCTTGACAGGCTGCCATTGTACCGGAACGCCTCAAACTGCATCATCTTCTTTTCGTACTTCGCCATGTTTTCTCTTTTCCCTCCTTTTCTTTTTCCAGTCATTGATAGCTGCGCTCCCAAAAAGGTATACCCACGGCAGAGAGCAGACGGCCAGGAGCGCAAGCGGCACAACGTACTCGAAGATTATCTTTAATTTGAAATACGTCTCCACTTCCTACCTCCCTCTGCTTTCTGCTCTCCGAAACTGCCGGTTTTTCGCCGGTACAATGTTCGGTTTCTGGTTGAACTGTTTCCCGTATCTGTTCATTCCTACCGCCTCCCCTGCGGCCTTTGTTTTTGAATATTTTGATTTCCTCATGTACCCCCCTACCTGCCGGTATCGGCGGCCTCGTCATACTTTCGTATCCGTAAAAAGTAGTCCAGGGCTTTTCCTGTAGGCGTTTTATTCCGCTTTCCCTGCTCTACCGTGTATCCGTTCTTTACCAGGATAGCCGCCGTGTTCAGTCTGTCCTCCTGGTTGTAAATCAGGATTTCCACCGGTTTCTCTGCCGGTGGCTCCGTCTTACTGCCTCTTTCCAGATCGGCAAAGGAAATCTTCAATGCCCCCATAATGGAGATCAGGGCGCTTAACGGAATATCTGACTTTCCGCTCTCGTAAGCCTGGATTGCGCTTTCCCCTTTCCCAGCCATGGCTCCGAGCTGTTTCTGTGTCAGCCCCGCCGCCTCTCTGAATTTTTTCAAATGCTCTCTTATCTTCTCTCCCAAAATTATCCCTCCTGCATGAATTTAGCCATTTTGTCAAACCGGCGCTCTGCGGATATCTTGCGGAATGATTCTCCCGATACCTCAACCGGCAGACAGGTTTCAAAAATACGATCATAGATGCGCTTATACCGGATATCCTCGACTTCAAGCATTTCAGAGAGCGTCAGGTTCGTTGTCAGAACCATAGGCTTTGCCTCTCTTGATCTGCTGTCTATCACGTTGTATACCTTTTCAAGCGCATAGTCTGTGTTACGCTCTGTGCCTAAATCGTCCAGCACCAGGAGACTTGCATTGTTCAGCATTGATATGTAGGCCGCTTCGTCCGGATGCGCCTGCAAGTTCTGCAGTATCTTTACAAAAGAGGTCATGATAACCGGAATCTGCTCTGCCAGAAGTTCATTTGCAATACAGGCCGCCGTAAAGCTCTTTCCCGTTCCGACCGGCCCCCAGAAGATAAGCCCCTGATTGTCTTTCAACATCTGCTGGAAATTTGCGGCATACTTCCTGGCGATCTGAAAGACTTTCCGGTTCTGGTCTACCACGGTGTAGGAAGAAAACCTTGCATCACGGTATTTTGATTCCATCATGGATGCGTCACGGATTCTCTGAATCCTGGCCATTTTCTCCCGATATTCCTCCTGTTGTTTCTCTTTCGCCATGGCCTCTTGCCTGCATGTGCAGACACACGGAACCTTTCTTTCTACTTCCTCCGGGCCCATGAGCCCAGCCGGAAAAGTCACAACACGCTCTTTTTTGGTATGGCACTTCCCGCAGTACAGGAGGCCGCCGTCACCTATATAATCTCCGCTCTCCATTGTGGCGGCACTGTTGGCCACAATGCTATGCAGGGCATTAGCGGCCGTTTCTCTAATTTCTTCCATGCAAAACCTCCTTAACAAATCACATTGATCTCACTCCGCCTGCTGGTGCCTGCGCCGGTGCTGGTGCTGGTGCCGGTTCCGGATTCCTCGGTATATACTCGGTAAAGGAAAGATTCGGCCCCAGGAACGTCTTAGCATGTTTGATGTACTGCTTGTCGGTATGCTTTCTTTCGCACTCCGCCCTGTACGCTTTTGCCGCCGCCAGAATCTCTTCCGCAGAGTACCCCTCATTCCTCCTGGCCCTATATTTCTTGTACGCCTCTCCCTTATCGGCTTTCTTTGGATAAACGCTCCAGAACTCTTCAAATTCCTTGCCGTGCTTTTCCTCCTGTTCTTCTTTACGGCTCTTTTTCTCTGGTTCCTTGCTTTCTGGTTTTATTTCGCTAACGTTACCGGTAACATCATCAGTAACGTTACTTTGTTTGTCTCCGGTTGCCTTTTCTCTTTGTCGTGCTTTGAATCTGGCCTGCCTCTCGCAATTTCCCTTTTTATCTTTGACATAGCGATTGTAATATGACCGCCAGTCTCCCCAATCATGGAGATATAGCTGGCCGTCAACTTCATCTATCCACCCGGTATCAATCAGGCAGGCAACAACCGCATCACCGTCAACCTCTTTGGAGAGTCCGGCCTGGAAAGATTGTTTGATATCCTCCCGGTCGGCACTCACCATGAGGCCGTCCATTTCAGCATTATCTATTCCCCAGAGCCACAGACTGACCAGGATTCCAATGGCCTCATTCTGCGAACATCCAATCGCTTTATATAGACTTCTCAATTTTCCACCTATCAGCTTTTGGTCTACGCTGATCCACGCCATTTTTCATCACCGCCATTCTGTGATTTTTTACCGTCAAATATCTGCCACCAGGTCAGCAATTCCGATAGGGCCAGTGAGGACTTCCGTCTCTCTACAGTGGTCGCAGCACTCGCACCGGTCCGGAAGAACTTCTCCGTATTTCACCTGTCTTACCCTCTCGATATTGTGCTCTACCACGCTCATAGCCTCCCGGAGATAATTGTCCTGAACGTGGATAACCTTGATATTCGTTGCCTTTTCCTTGCTGGCCCCCGCAATGTAAAACGGCAGGCGTTTACCTGTATTCTGGTAGACAATCTCCTGGTAGACTGCGCCCTGGATGTCGTACCCCCAATACCTTACAAAATCCAGATAGCCGATATCCCGTACCCATTCCAACTTAGTAAGGGATGCCATAACCTTTAAATCCACGATTGCGATTCCCTCCAGGTAGGAATCAATTTTTATTTTCCAGGGAAGTCCGAACAATTCCCCGGCCATGATAACCTGTTTCTGGCCGGACATGTGCGCCATAAAGAACTCGTCACGCTCAATGCGGGCGATAATGTCATTTGCCTGCACATAATCCGATTTCAAGCCCTTGTCTCCGGTTTTCTTGAAGATATCCGGGTGCTCTGCCTTGAACTTATCCAGCGTGCCCTCAAAGTAGGCATCTACATAGCTCCCTACCAGGAGTGCGGTTGTTTCCTCTTCCTCATACACTCCCCTGATCTTATCCATGGCGGTGAACTCGCACCCTCTCCGTCCGTATGTTCCCACAAAATCTTTAAACTGTGAGACGGACATATACTCAAAATTGGCCTCTTCCGAATAATAATTCTCTGCTGTCAACTGCATACTCTATACCTCCTGATAAGTCGCACCCGTAAAACGGATGTAGTTCTGAATCTTCGTGATCTGTTCCTGTGTGCCAGTAATGATAAGTTTTACAGACCTGCCTCCCGGATATGCTCTTGTCTGCGCCTCCGGCTGTCCCACTTTTGCCGGTTCCTCCCGGTGTGGGATATTTCCAGCCGCAACCCCGGCATTTCCGGCATTCTCCGACTGCCCCATTCTGGGCGGCTCCTGTTGGGCTGGTACATTCCCGCCGTTTCCGTGCGCCCCAGGTGCTCCCGCTGACGCAACACCCGGTTGCATCATGCCAGCCAGCGATCCGGCAGCATGTGTCATAGTGGACGTTCCAGACGGCATCATACCGGCCTGTTTTTCTTTTTCAGCACGTTCCATTTGTTCCCGTGCCATGCGTTCCTGTTCTTCTTTGCGCCTCTGCTCTGCCTCCCGCTTTTTCCGCTCCATTTCCAGGATGCGCTCACGCTGGGCTTTCAGCTCGTTCATCTTTGCAATGGCTTTCTGCAAAGAGAGGTCAGCTTTATATACTGCCAGCATATCCTCTTCAAATTCGCTGGCAAAAGATTTGATTGTGGTGATTTCATCCAGTATCTTCTGGATGCCGTTCTCGATACCCTCCCGCCAACTTTTCTTAGTGGCCGTGGCATTTTCCCACCGTTCATCATAGATAGCGATCCTGGCCTTTTCCCTGATATCCTCCGGAAGAGACTCTGACTTTTTATTCCAGTAGTCCATGATTTCTTTCCTGGCCGCCTCTTTCCGGCGCCTCTCATAGTCCTGAACCTGGTCATTGATTGCATTGATCGGCTTTTCAATCAGAGCGATAAGCTCCTTTGCCTGGGATTCTATAATCGCATACGGCTCCAGGCACTTATCCTTGACCTCTTTCTGGCGTTCCTTGATAGCCGCCGAGAGTTTTCTGAGTGTGGCAACATCACTCTTTGCCGTCTTGATTGTGGCGTCCGTATAGGCTGTAGTCCGGTATACTTCCAGCCCGTCCTCCAAAACCTGTTTGATCTCTTCAAAGTTCCATGAAACCTTTCCCGGCTCCTGCTTTACTACTACGCTAATCTCATTCATCCTGTTATCCTCCTATCCTACGCAAACGGTAGTTCATCTTCGATCTCGTCCGAAATGGAAAAATTGGGATCATAGCCCCCGCCGTTTCCGTATCCCTGCTGCTGTTCAAACTGCATAAATTCCTCTTCATACTGGTTTTGCGCCTGCTGTACGGGAACCGGCTGTTTTCCCTGTTTCTGCGCCTGCGCTCTTTTGATCTGTTCCATTACATCAATCGGAGCGCCGTTATCCGGCAATGCCGCCTGTGTGGTTCCGGATATCTGCATATTCTCAAATGTCACATCCCCTCCGTCCTCAAAAGCAATCCTCTGTTCGATATTGTCAAAATCCAGATCAATCAACTTGCAAAGGCGCCGGAGTACGGTTTTTTTATACATTTCTCCGGGAGAGTTTTTCCATGCCGGGCTGTCTTTTGCCTTTGAGTAATTGTTCCTGACATTTTCTATGTCCTCTGCGCTCATGGTGTCGTACATCATAGATCCGTCTCTGTAAACCACGATTGCAAAAGCCCCTCTCATGGGTGCGTTTGAAAACGGCTGCGGTTTGAAATGAACTTTCTGCTCTCCGCTCTCAACCTCTTCCACAAAGAAATCACCGTCACGAACCACCTTAGCAAAGATATCTTTAATCGGATTTTTGCTGTACTTTTTGCACAGCTTAATCTCGCCTTTATAGTCCGTTTGAAACTGCATATTTCCCCCATAGGGGATTGCGTAACATTCTCCATTGAAGAAATCGAGCCCCAGGTACGCCCCTTTTGCCAGACATACAGGAATCGTTTTCACATCCACTTTTGCGAGCTGGTCTTTTTTCTTGCTGTCTCTCAACATATCCTGAATCACTGTAATACAGTTCAGGATAAACCTCTCTCGGTTGAATCCGGCCGGTAGAGCCTCTTTGTGCTTTCCCAGCTCCGATATGAGGCCGTTCTGAATGGAATCCAGATATTGTGCTGTTGTCATTTGCGCCACGCCTCTTTACCTCCTTAAAAAATATCTTGTATCTGCATCATGGCTATGCTGTATGTATTGATAGCCCTCCTGATGTGCCACTCCTTAATCACATCCGGCAGTAGAAGCGGCAGATAGCTTTCATCACGCCCGGCAGTTTTCGCTTTCCTCCTGGCATATTCGATAAGCCCCTGGAATGTATCATCATCCACCTTATATCCGTCTGCCTCTGCTTTTTCCCGGATGCCCTGATAGTCAGTATTCATTCAGAATATCCTCCGCCACTGACTTCACAACCGCTTTTACGGTGACTAAAAGAGGAATAACCAGCCACTCCCCGCCGACCGCTATGTAGCCCCTTTCCTGGTAGGCCACCCTGACGCATACAGCAGTCAGTATCAGTCCAACCGTAAGCAAAAGCCAGTTTTTCAAAATGATTTTCATTGTGCCTCCTACTTGTAAAACTTGTGATTGCCCTCCCGGAAGAGAAATTCAAGATTTCTGCTGTGCCAGCTATCCGCACCGGCATTTTCAAAATACATGGCTCCCATGCTTTCATCCCAGCCGCCCTCTATAAGCTCCAGCGCCGCCAGACAATCATCATCCGGAACCGTGGAATAGTATCTCCCGTCCAGCACCGGCGAATATTGCCTATCCTGGAATACAACCTCTGATACCGTGTCAGGAAATTCATCAGACCGTACCCTGTTGACTACGGACAGCATCACCAGGGCTTTTCCCTCCGTGCTCTCACCCCCTGCCTCCGACATGGCAAGTTTCAGCAAAATCTCCTCGTCTGCGGCATCCAGGCTCATGGCCGGTTCCGGCTCCGGCTCCCCGGTTTCCTCTTCCTGTATGACGTAGATAACCGGCTCCGGTGTTTCAGTCGGTTCCGGTTCTGCAGGTGTCTCCGGTGTTTCCGCCTCTATGTCTGCCACCATATCCAGGTGATCCGCCTCCCTCTCTTCCTGGGCTATCCCTTTCATGGTAAGAACCAGGCTCAACGTTGCCGCACATATGGACGCCAGCTTCAGGATATCTTTACACCGCATGACTGAAATCCTCCATAATGGGAGAGGCGAATATGCTTAAATCAATATCCGGGTATTCCTCTATTGCTTTCAGCAGATCGGCGTCCGTTGTGATTCCATATTCTTTTTCCATGATCTCACGCAATCTATCAACGAGTGCCATTCCCACCGCTCCTTTCCGTGATTTTTTCAGCAAACATCCGGAGCTCCGATATTGTCTTTGCCAGGGAGTCGAGATTCCGCATGATGCCGTCAAACTCTTCCCTCTCGTTTTCATCAATCTTTCCGTCCGCCGCTATGCTTAGTAGCTGCTTTTTCATGCTCTGGATTTCTTCATCATCCAGGTCATTCAGGAGCCGGACCGTCACGCTCGCCAGACCGTCAATCTCCGTGGCGACTGGTAATTGCTTTCCTATCGGACATTCTCTTTTGCAGTAGAGGTTTTTAAGCTGGGGGGAATTGTAAAGGTCGGCCATCATAACCACAATGTCAACCGGAACTGCCTTAGTTATCCCCAGCTCGTAATTTGACAGTGTGGATGTGGATATCCCCAGAAGTTCCGCTGCGCTTTCCCGGCTCCTTAGCTTATCGTTGTATTTTGCCGCCTCTTCCCTACAGGCACGGTATATATTTCCCATGCAATTCATACAACCATTCTCCATGTTCATTTACCCTCCGTTGCCGTATAATTTACTTAGACCTGTAATTCAGCTCCTACATCCGGTATATGCAGATAATCACTGATTTTTTTTACGGCAATGGGGCTTGTTACCCGGCCATTCAGAATCGAGGTAACATAAGACCTTGTCAGATTCAATTTATCTGCAAGCTCTATGATGCTTATGTCCTGCTGAATCATAGCGATCTTTGCGCTTTTGCACCAGGGAGACAGTTTCCTTGCCATTGTGTAGCCTCCTTTCCTTTTACTTTACTTTTGTTCACTTTTGCGTTAAAATAAAATGAGTTTGATTTTGTTTTTGCGTTTTTGTTTCATTCTCAATTTTATTCTATATTTTATACTATAACGCATTATTATGCGTTGGTCAAGTATAAAATTTAGTTTTCTGCGTTCACTGGGGAGGATATATGTTTTACGATAATATTTGTAAGATTTGTAAAGACAAGGGCACTACGCCCACCACCATACTAAAAGAACTTGGATATAGTACCGGAAACGTTACTCAATGGAAAAAAGGTTCTGTTCCCAACGTAGAATTATGCGTTGCTATTGCTCGTCACCTTGGCATAACGCTCGATTACCTTGTTACGCTTTCTACGTCAGTTCAGGATAATTCTTTGTCTGAATCCGACCAGGAATGGCTAGATATCATTTGCCGGATTCCGGCAGACAAACAGGAAATGTGCAAGGACTTTTTGCGTACTCACATGGTAATTCCAGAAAAGTATGCTGACGAGAAAAAAGCATAGTCAATAATGAATACTTAGAATGGCGGCGCAGAAACAATAAATCAGAATAGGGGGTATCTTATGGGAAATCAGGAAACCGGAAGAAAAATCATGATCGATCTGCTGAACAATCCAGCCGGAGACCAGTACGCATACGTTATGGAACTTCAAAGATTGCTGATGTGCTACCAGGTTGCAAGCCCAGACGATAGAAATGTGGTGTGGGCCGCACTCAACAAATACGCCAGCAAAATAGACAAGATATAGCCCCGTGCAGGGGCTTTTTCTCTTTGGAGGATAAAATTATATGTCAAGAAATAGAAAGACCGTAAAATCGAAATCTGGGCTTTCCAGGGCAAAGAAAGTGGCTATCTATATCCGTGTATCTACCATGCACCAGATTGACAAGGATTCTCTGCCTATGCAGCGCAAAGACCTGATAGCCTATGCGGAGTTGATTCTGGGGATAAGCGAGTATGAGATATTCGAGGATGCCGGTTATTCAGGAAAGAACACCGACCGGCCAGCCTTTCAGGATATGATGTACCGCATCCGCAACGGTGAGTTTTCTCATGTGCTTGTCTGGAAAATAGACCGCATTTCCCGTAACCTGCTGGACTTTGCGGAAATGTACGAGGAACTACAGGAGCTCCGTGTTGTCTTTGTCAGCAAAAACGAGCAATTTGATACCTCCACGGCCATAGGTGAGGCTATGCTCAAAATCATCCTGGTATTTGCGGAGCTTGAAAGAAATATGACGTCCGAGCGTGTGACCGCCGCCATGATATCCAGGGCCAGTAACGGCCAGTGGAACGGCGGGCGGATTCCCTTTGGCTATGACTATGATCCTGAATCTGGGGAGTTTTCTATCCGGGAGGACGAGGCCCAGGTCTGCCAGATATTGAAAGATGATTACCTGGAAAACAAATCCCTGACGCATACATCCCGGCTCCTGAATGAGCGTGGGTATAAAACCAGGGCCGGTGTAGAGTGGTCTCCTACTGCGGTGTGGATAATTGCATCCAGTCCTTTCTATGCTGGGATATACAGATACAACCGGTACAAAGGAACCGAACACCGCACCGAAAACCCGGAGGATGAATGGGTAATGGTGCCGAACCACCACCCGGCGATATTTACCACGGAAGAATATGAGGTTATGGCAAGTATGTTGAAAGACAATTCCAGGAGCTTCTCAAATTACACCGACCGGCAGCATACCTCTTCAAAGGTGCATCTTTTCTCTGGGATTGCGTACTGCGGGAAATGCGGAAACAAAATGGTCTCTACTCCTGGAAAGCTAAGTGTTGACGGCTACCGCCCGTCTAACTACTCATGCCCTAAAAGGCGAAAAACCAAAGAATGTGACAATCAGACTGTAAATGATAGCGTTCTGGGTGAATTTGTGATAAATTACATCCTTAACATGCTAAACGCCAAAAAGGAATTTTCCGGCATCAATTCTCCTGGGGAACTGGAAAAGCGGCTCCTTTTTGGCAGCACGTTCTCCGGTGTGGAACATATAGAGGAAAACGGGCTCCATGAGTTTTATAATCTCCTGGCCAGGTACGGCTCCGACAACTCCTACAGCTTTTCAATCCGCAGGCCCAGGAAAAAGAAAGCCGCCGTTTCCCCGGAAGTAGAACAACTCCGCAAGGAAAAGGAACGCCAGGAGCGGGCTATGCAGAGGCTCCAGGAGCTCTATCTGTATTCTGAATCTGCAATGTCAGAAAAAGACTTCATCATCCGGAAATCAGAAATATCAAAGCGCCTGGGTGATGTAAGCGCAAAACTCGGCCTTGTCTCCCGTGGCACTGAATCCTCTCTGTCAGACGAGGATTTTATCAAACAGGCAAGTCACCTGCTCATATCCAGGCAACTAGCCGAGAGGAAATATATCTACTTCAAAGAATTTGCAAAATCGGTATCTCCGGAAATCCTGAAAACCTACCTCGATACCATTCTGGATTCCGTGACGCTCACGGACGGGCATGTGGAATCAATCATATTCAGGAACGGGCTCACCCATAAATTCATATACAAGGCATAAGATAAGCCGGTAGGGATTCACCCTCCGGCTCTCTTTTTGATCTGTTTTCTTGTGAACAATAGTTAAATTTGGGTGTCATTTGATTAGCATGGCATCCCCAAATGAAAAGAACCGGTACCGCTCTTCCACCGCCTCTTCATAAGCCTCCATCACATGCTCCCTGCCTGCAAAAGCCGATACCAGCATCAAAAGCGTGGATTCCGGCAAGTGAAAATTAGTGATCAGCCAGTCAGTCATCCGGAAAGTATAGCCAGGATAGATAAAAATATCGGTCCAGCCGCTTCCGGCTCTTAAGATCCCATCCTCTCCGGTCGCCGACTCCAGCGTCCGGCAGCTGGTAGTGCCAACAGCAATCACTCTTTTTCCACTGGCTTTTGTCTCATTGATGATCTGTGCCTGCTCTTCCTCCACCACATAAAACTCAGAATGCATATGGTGTTCCTGGATGTTTTCCACCTTCACCGGGCGAAAAGTGCCAAGTCCCACATGCAGCGTCACATGAGCAATCTTCACTCCTTTTTCGCGAATGGCTTCCAGAAGCATTGGCGTAAAATGAAGTCCTGCTGTGGGAGCGGCTGCAGAACCGTCATGTTTTGCATAAACCGTCTGATAACGATTTTTATCTTTCAACTGATGCGTAATATAAGGCGGCAGCGGCATCTGTCCCAGTTGGTCCAGGATCTCCTCGAAGACTCCGTCATATTCAAAACGAATGATCCGGTTCCCGTCCTCCACCACATCCTGCACTTCTCCAACCAAAATCCCCTCGCCAAAGCGGATCCTGGTGCCAGGTCTGGCCTTTTTCCCCGGTTTTACCAGGGTCTCCCACAGATTTTCTTTTCTGCGCTTCAACAAAAGCACTTCAATTTTCGCATCCGTACCCACTTTGTTTCCGATCAATCTGGCCGGAATGACTTTTGTGTCGTTCACCACCAGGCAGTCCCCCGGATGCAGTTCTTCTATCACTTCCCGAAAAATCCCATGTCGGATCTGTCCGCTCTCCTTATTCAGAATCAAAAGTCTGGAGCCGGATCGATCTTCCAGAGGATCCTGGGCAATCTGTTCCTGAGGCAGCTCATAGTAAAAATCATGCAAATTCATCTTATCAATCCTCTTCACTCCACCTGGATATCAAAAAGTTCTTTCATCTGTGCCCGGATCGCATCCGGCCTTTGTCTTACAAACTCGTAGATCACCTGGATATTCTCTTCGATCTCTTCCATAGTCTGAGAATACGATGCATCCTGGCTTTTCTTGTAGGCAATGCTTTCTTCCAGTTCCTGATCCCGCACGCTGCGCAGATCCGCAACGGCCTCTCTTACCCGTGCTTCTGTAAAATATTCATGGATACACCGTTCCATATACCAGGCAAACCGTTTCTGCATATCCTCTCTTTGCATCACCGCCGCAAAAAGGCGGTTCCCATCCAGCACATCCTGGATGCTTCTTAAATCTTCCGGAGCATCATCATATAGGTTGAAACCGGCCTCCATGTCATAGTACAGATACCGCCACCTGCCATCCTGGCGCCCTGTGTCGCAGTACTCGCCGGTGGGTGCATAATATCGATACAGCTTTACATTATTCTGGGGCCAGTCCCAGTTGGCAATATAAGTCTCAATGGCAAAATACTGAATCATATTTTCCATATCCACCAGCTGGCAGAGCTCTCCAAATGTCCGGTCATCGGTCAGGTCTTTCTGCCCATAGCCTCTTAGCACCTGATAGTCTTCCTCCGCTTTTTGTTCCTGGCGGGGCAGCGTTTCTTCCACTTCTTCGCCGCCTCCGCCTGCCGTAACGGTCTCATAATACCCGGAACCAGAAACTCCGTAATTTTCCTCCATGTACCGGTCATCGTAAACTTCCTGGATCCATTCAAAATTATAATATTCTCCGTTCAGATAAACCGCCGCCGGAGCGAAAGATTTGTGGTCAATCCCCTCAATCTGCCCGCACAGCAGCTGAAAAAGCTCCTCCCGAAAAAGCGTCACTGCCCGGTCTGTTCCGTGATTGCGCACCACCAGCCGTTCATAGGAAGATTGTACTTCTCCGGTCTGCAAAGAAAGATTGTCCGGGAAAATCGGTTTTCGCCCCATATTCTTCCCGGGCGTAGAGCTTGAAAGATTTGCGATACGACTGTCTGCTGGCATGTCCGAATACCCGGATCCCGGCCGCCTGATCCACCACCCGTTCCCCGTCAGAAGTCAGAATCTCTATATGCGCATCCCGCTCCCATGCTCTGCCCCGCTGGGTAAAATTTGCCGGCTGCGTCAGAAGATCCGGATCATAATTTTCGCTGTTCTGATACTGTTCCCGCACTTTTCCTTCCGTCAAAATTCCATACTCATAATCATACAGATTATATGGATCGCTGGTAACGCACACAAGATAGGTGCTGAAACGTTTTTGAAATGCTTCTTCCTCTTTTGCATAAAAGTAAGTGCGGGTAAATAATCTGCCCCATGACTGGGATACCGGGTCGAAGGTACAAGCCCGAATGACACAGCTTGCCACTTCGTCGGATGCCAAAAAACAAAGCGGTTCTGCATATACTGCGCTTTGTGCCGTCGGTATGCTTCCGTCCGTCGTATAGTAGATCGGAGCGCCGCTTCGATTGGAAAGTATAAGCTCTAAATCCCCCGCGTGAAAGGATTGCTCCTCCGACGCAACGATGTCATCTTCTCCTTCCCGCTTTGCAGCTTCCTGACGGCAGAACAGCGTCCCTGCCAAAAGAACCACGGATACTGCCACCACCGGCAGCATCCAAAGGATCTTTCTTCTGTTCATTATTGTCTTAGCTCCGCGCCGAGGGTCTGAAGGCCGTTCAGAATCTTTTTCATGACCGCTGTGATCTCCGCCTCCTCTAACGTCTTATCCTTCGCCCGGAACACGATGGAATAAGCGACGGATTTGAATCCTTCTTTAATCTGCTCTCCTTCATAGACGTCAAAGAGTTCATAGCTTTCAAGAATCTTTCCGCCGCGTACAGAGATGATTTCTTCGATCTGTCCCACCATCACATCCTTGGGAACAACCATGGAAATATCTCTTGTGACAGCCGGGAATCTGGCTATCCCTTCATACTTCCGGTCAAAGGTCGCTTTTTCCACAACAGAAGGCATATCCAGTACCGCCACGTACGCCCGCTCTCCGATTTCGTAGGATGCCAGAACCGTCGGATGAACTTCACCCAGATATCCGATCTTCGTCCCATCGTAAATGATGTCCGCCTGCCTGCCTGGATGCAGGAAAGGTCTTTGGGATTTCGGATCATAGACTTCTTTTTTGTGCATGCCGATCTTGTCCAGAAATTCTTCCACCACTCCTTTCATGGTGAAGAAATCCCCGTCTCCGTACATACCCAGAGTAAACTGCATCCGTTCTTCCGGCAGTTCCTGAAGGGGCAGGCTCTTGGGAATATAGATATTGCCCAGCTCATAGAGGCGCACATTTTTATTCCTGCGATTATAGTTGGTGCCAAGAGAAGTCAGCATTCCATTCAGAGAGAGGGTCCGCATAATGGAAAAATCCTCTCCCAGCGGATTGGAAATGGTCACTGCCTGACGCTCTTTTGCCTGTTTTGGCAGTAAAAGTCTGTCAAACACTTTCGGACTCTCGAAACTGTAGTTCATCCCCTGGGAGAAACCACAAAACTCCGCAATTTCTCTGGCCACAGCCTCCACACGCAGATAAAACGGCAGTTTCCCAGTGGTAGCCTCTCCTTTCGGAAGCGTGGTCGGAATATTGTCGTAGCCGTAGAACCGGGCCACTTCCTCTGCAATGTCCGCCATGCAGAGCAGATCCTGACGGAAACTTGGAATGATCAGTTCTTCGGTGGATGCTTCATACTGCAGTTCCAGCGGTCCAAAATAAGAAAGCATCTGCTCTTTCGTAAGGTTTGTGCCGAGCAGAGCATTGATATGTTCCGGCTTAAAGGGGATGCGCACCGGCTCCTTGATTCCTTTACAGACATCCACGATTCCGTCCACCACCTCACCGGCTCCCAGTTCCTCGATCAGCTGGCAGGCCCGGTTGATCGCCGCCTCTGCACTGCTTGGATCCAGACCTTTTTCAAACTTGCCGGAAGCTTCTGTCCGAAGGCCAACTTTCTTGCTGGAGAGACGGATGTTCGTACCGTCAAAGCACGCTGCCTCGAACAGCATGGTATGCACCTCATCGGTAATCATGGAATTCTCACCGCCCATGATGCCTGCCATGCCAACCGCCTTCTCACCGTCGCATATCATCAGAACCGATTCATCCATCGTCCGCTCCTGTCCGTCCAGAGTGACGAATTTTTCTTCTTTTTTCGCACGCCGCACGATGATCCGGTGATCCGCAATGGTATCCAAATCATAGGCATGCATGGGCTGACCGTACTCTTCCATCACATAGTTGGTGATATCCACCACATTGTTGATGGGGCGGATACCCACCGACGCCAGCCTTCTCTGCATCCATTTTGGTGACGGGGCAAGCCTGATATTTTTCACAACTCTTGCACAGTACCTGGGACACAGCTTTGGATCTTCTACTTCTACTTTGATATAGTCGTTGACATCGCCTTCGCTTCCTTTTACCTGAACCACAGGCGGCTTATATTCTTTACAGAAAGTTGCTGCTGCCTCTCTGGCAAGACCCAGAACACTGTAGCAGTCCACCCGGTTGGACGTGATCTCAAATTCAAACACCACATCCCGAAGTCCCAGTGCTTCCACCGCATCCGCGCCTACCTCTGCATCTTCCGGAAGGATATAGATGCCAAGCTCGGGCGCTTCCGGATACAGATCCCGGCTGGATCCCAGCTCCTCGATGGAGCACATCATGCCATCAGACTCGATTCCGCGCAGCTTTCCTTTTTTGATCCTGATACCTCCGGGCGTCAGTTTGCCGTCATGGCCTCCTGCCACACGCCCGCCGTCCAAAACTACCGGAACTTTATCTCCTTCTTCTACATTGGGTGCTCCGGTCACAATCTGAACGGTCTTTCCTTCCCCGATTTTCACCTGACAGACAATCAGCTTGTCTGCGTCCGGATGGCGCTCAATCTTTTCAATCTGCCCGATGACAATCTTCTCCAGATCTGCGTCCATCTTCTTGAACCCTTCCACCTTGGATCCGGACAGGGTCATGGCATCGGTAAACTCCTGTGCTGTCACATCCAGATCCGGTACATATGCTTTTAACCATGATAACGATGTATTCATACTGTTTCCACCTCTCTTAATTTAATACCGCTGCAGCCTGCTCTGCCTTTTTTAGAACTGGCGCAGGAAGCGAATGTCGTTCTCGTACAAAAGCCGCATGTCATCAATCTCATATTTCAGCAGTGCGATACGTTCCAGACCTACACCGAAAGCAAACCCGGTATACTCTTTGGGATCGATACCGCACATCTCCAGTACATGGGGATGAACCATGCCGCATCCAAGGATCTCAATCCAGCCGGAACCTTTACAGAACCTGCAGCCTTTGCCGCCGCATTTGAAACAAGATACATCCACCTCCGCACTTGGCTCCGTGAACGGGAAATGATGGGGGCGAAATTTTGTCTTCGTCTCTTCTCCAAACAGTTCTTTGGCAAACTCTTCCAGCGTCCCCTTCAGATCGGCAAAGGTGATATTCTTGTCAATCACCAGTCCTTCGATCTGATGAAAGGACGGGGAATGGGTTGCATCCACCTCATCAGAACGGAATACCCGCCCCGGGGAGATCATGCGGATCGGAAGCTTCCCTTTTTCCATGGTACGTGCCTGTACCGGAGAAGTCTGCGTGCGCAAAACGATGTCTTTGTTGATATAGAAGGTATCCTGCTCATCTTTTGCCGGATGGTTGGCCGGAATATTCAGTTTTTCAAAATTATACAGGTCATACTCTACTTCCGGCCCTTCGATTACCTCATATCCCATGCCGATGAAGATCCGCTCCACCTCTTCGAGTGCGATGGTATTGGGATGCCGGTGCCCCACACGATTCTTCTTTGCCGGAAGCGTCACGTCGATCACCTCCGTCTTTAATCGCATCTCCAAAAGCATCTGCTCCATCTGCTTTTTGGCATCTTCCAGGACCTGTTCGATCTCTGCTCTGGTATCATTGACCAGCTGTCCAAAAGCCGGACGGTCCTGGGGCGCCACTTCCTTCATACTTTTTAAAAGCGCCGTCAGTTCCCCTTTCTTACCCAATATGGATACGCGCACATCGTTCAAAGCTTCCGGATTTGCGGATGCTTTGATTTTTGCAATCGCTTCTTCTCTGATTTTCTGCAGTCTTTCTTTCATCTTGTGCTCCTTCCTGATCTGAAATTCCGGCCTGTCCCCAGACATGCTGCCGGGTTTTGGCCTCTGCGGCAGGCATCAGATACCCCTACTAACACGGCATCCGGCTCAACGCCAGCAGGAATTAAAAAAAGTTCCGTCTCCAACAATAGGGACGAAACTTATAATCCGTGGTACCACCCTGATTCCCGGACTTTGCCGGGCACTCCAGCCGCGTAACGTGCAGGTAACGTCATCCCCTACTGTGACTTCAGGGATGCTGCTCCGGTGGGAAATTCACAATTCTGTCTGAACCTGGACGGGCTTACAGCCGGTGACCCTTCCTCTCTGACGGAAAACAGGTTGCTACTGGCACCTTCAATGCATTTTTCATATCAATGACTACTATAACACAGAATACTGGAAAGTCAAGCCCTTTTTTGCAATCCCTACCAGCGGATCCCGGTCATCTGCTCTTCTCGCCAGTAATTCAGTTCCATTCCGATCAGTACAATATACATGACAAAATACAGCCAGAACATCAGAAGAACTAAAGTTGTCAGGCTGCCGTACATGTTGAAGGCGTGACTGTACTCAATATAGATGGAAAATCCGTAGGAAAACAGGTACCAGCCCGCCGCCGCAAAAAGTGCACCTGGAAGCTGATCGATAAAACCGGCCCGGCGGCTGGGCAGCACCATATACAAAAGCGCAAAATAAAAGGTGAACAAAGCAAGCATGAGCACCATCCGAAACGAAAGGATAATCCGGGTAAAAATCGCCAGAAACGGAAAGTATACGGCAAACAACTCGTGAATCGACGTACCGAACACGATCAGAAGAAGGGTAGCTGCAATCAGAAGTACAAACAGAATTGCAAAAACTGCCCCCCGAAGACGCATCTGAAAATAATTCTGCCGCTTTTCCACATGGCAGATGGCATTCATTCCACGGTTCAGCGCCATAAAGCTTTTGCCCGAAGACCAGACCGTCACCAGCGCGGAGATGGAAACCGTAGCCACCGTGCGGCTGTACATCTCGTCAATGATCCCAAAAAGCCAGCTCTGAAACCCCAGGGGTACCACCTCCTGAATCAAATGGTACAGATCTGCCTTTCCAATGCCGGTAAACTGGATTACGGATAAAAGCAGAATAATCAGAGGAAGAAAGGAGAGCATGATAAAATAAGCCGACTGCGCCGCGTAAGCTCCCACATGGCTTTTCTCCATTTCTTTTTTCATATCCAGAACTGTGCTGATCATACGTATCATCTTTTCTGCCCGCTGCTCCTTTTTCATAATTGTGTATTATCATACCTTATCTATTCTAATCTTGCAAGGCGGATTTCATGATAAAAATACTGAAGGATCTCGTCATAGCCATACCCTTCCTCCGCCAGCACCTTTGCCCCATTCTGGCTCATACCGGCGCCGTGACCCAGCCCCCCGCCGTAGATCTGATATCCGGTAAGCGTTCCTTCTTCCTCCACCGGCTCCATGACAAAATAGCCGCTGGGCAGAAGGTTTCCACCCTCACTGATGTTTCCGTCGTTCTTATGTATTTCCCCGCCGGGGACTCCCAGCATCAGACGGATATTGTATTCATATGTAACTTTCATTGTTCCGTCGCTTCCGGTTAAAAGAAGTTCCTGCACGGCACCTCCGGTATTGCGAAGCTGAATCTCTGCTTTTTGAATCTCCCCGATGCTGTCCACCTCCTGGTGTACGAAACTGTCCCCTTCTTTTAGAAGAATTCCTTCTTCCGAGCGCTGCGCCCTTGCCTTTGCCCAGGTGGCAACATTCTGCCGGATCTGATCCAGAGACACATAGCAGTTCCAGCGGTACCAGGGTTCCGAAATTTCCAGATCTCCTTCATGCTTTTTGCGGATAAATGAAGAAAAGGTCTCTTCATCGGTCAGATCGTGATCATTTTCGGAAGTTCCGATCCGCCTTCCGGCTATGTAGGGAGTCTGCTTTCGGTCTCCTTTTTCCCAGATGTTCTCATCCGTTGTGCTGCCGCATGAGGTGGCAAAATAATATGCCTTTACCGGTCCGTCCTCCCAGAGCATGATCTGCCCTTCTGTCGCCGCCACTGCCTGGCTGGTGGTCTCCTGACTCTCAATTTGATTGTATACCTGATAAGATACACTGTCGTTCACATGAGCCTCATACTCCGGGTATGCATACTCCCGCATCTGCCAGACTGCATAAGTCCGCGCACAGACTGCCTGCGCTTTCAGTGCTTCTTTTGCGTAAGCGGACGGCATCTCGCTTGGCACAACTCTGCACAGATATTCTTCCAGGGGCACTTCGTTGACAATCACCCATCCGGCTTCTTCTTCAAAATACTGAAGCTCCCCCGGATACTCCCGCGCAAGTTCTTTGTCCGCATGATGAATCCCGCCGTCTTCTGCCAGTATCAGAACCCGAATTTTTGCATCGGCCCCTGGCATTTCCCATACTTCTTCCGGAACTGCCGTGTATTCTTCCTCTTCTTCCGGAATCACCAGCTGTTCGCCCTCTTGTGGGGGCTCCTCTTCTCTGCTGTCCCTTGCGGGCATGATAAGCAGGATCAGAAATCCCGCCAGAACAATCAGAAGCATCGCCTTTTGCTTCAGTCTCTTTATATACATCCGAGTCCCCCCTTGTAAACGTCTGCCTGCCTTTGACCCATACTGCTCTGCAGGATTGTACACAGACACGCCTGCGCCATCCTGTCATTCTGCCCTCTTATGACCCCCACAGGAGCGTTTTTGTCTCACAGGACACACTTCTTTTTTGTGACGTAAAAAACGGGTACTGCAAGTTCTTTGCAATACCCGGTATCTTTCATTTCCCAAAGTGCCGTTCCCTGTATTTTGACGCCTAGCCACAAGCTAGGTGGGTAACCTCAACAAGCCATCAGCCTTCCACTGGCGTCTCCTAAGACGGAGGCATGACATCCGGCTTGCGATCTTGGAATCCCATGAACGTAAATGTAGGTTCAAAATGACAGGGCTCTCGAACACCCCAGGAAATCTGTATCTCTAGTATAACCTATTTTTCCTGGTTTGACAACCACAGTGCACAAAAACTTGTTCCAATTTTTCAAATTTCTGGAAAATATGACAAGACCAGTACACTGGTATGCTTTTCCATGATTCATTCTATGATTTCTCTCTATGGTTTATGATCGAACATATATTCTGCTTCTTGCGATACCAGGAATACGATTTTCGTACAAAACAAAAGGACCGCCTTTCCAGACAGCCCCTTTGTTATCTATTTCACAAACATTATGCCAGCTCTTTTACCAGCTTCTCCAGTGCAGCCAGTGCCTCATCCGGAAGCTTGTCATAGCCGCCTTTTGCGGTAGCGAACTTCGCCACTGCATCCACACGGTTCTTCATCGCATTTTTCAGAGCCTCTACATAGTCTGCATCCTGCAGATTCGGTGTGAAGTCTCCGCTCTTTCCGCTCCAGTCATTGATGATCTCAATATCCTCGAAGGGACCCCACTGCTTGAAGTCTGCCTTGCCTTCCACGATATCCTCAAGAATTCCAAGGGTATCTTCTTTCTGGACCTTCTTGCCCATAAAGTCACCGGTGTTGACGATGTAGCAGTCTACGTTCTTCTCCTCCACCAGCTTCTTAAATTTCTCATAGTCATTGACCAGAGGATAAGTACGGAACGGGTTTGCATAAGGCACAATACGAAGTGCATTCAGATCGGTGCCTGCAGCCACACGCTCTGCGGTGGAAGTCTTGGTTGCCAGCGTCGCACCCATAACAGATGCCAGAGCAGAACCTTTCAGCTTCACTACCGGCGGGATGGTCGGGTCTTTCATAATCCAGAAGATAGCATTGACCGGAGAATCGATCTTATCCACACGGTTCGGAGACCACAGTTTGGACTTGATGGCACGGCCGTTGCCGTTACGGATATCTTCTGTTACCAGCTGAATCTTGCCGTCCTCATCCATTGTAGCGGAGCAGTTCTGAGCAGTCAGCAGATATTTGTTGTCCGGGCATCCGGTGGGATAATCTGCCGTCTTGTCAAAATAGGTCGGCTCGATGGCTACGGAAGCACATGTCTCCGTATTGATGATAAATGCATCGTCATGAAGAACGGTGATGCCGTATTTGCCGCCATGCTGTGCATGGGTCAGTGTGGATTTACCGGATCCGGACAGACCGAATACAGAAGCCACATATTTTCTTCCGTCAGAAAGCGCATACTCTTTCTGTCCGCCGTGGCAGCTTGCATAACCGTTCCGGTTTGCCAGCGCCCATGCCATGGTCAGAGTACCTTTCTTGTGCTCACCAAAATACTTCATGCCAAGAATCGCTGCGCAGTTCTGGTTGGTGTCAAAATAACACAGAGTCAGCGGATCGCTCAGGCAGCTGAAATCCAGATCCGGGCGCTCCACCGGTGTCCACTGGGGATCGGAGAAGATATAGATATCCGGCTCTTTGCCATCGCCGATGGGTTTGGACTTTTTATACATTTTTACATAGTCATCAGACATATACTGGAAGTTGATCATCCAGTTATAGAGAAGATTCTCCTCTCCTTCCGGAATCAGAAGGTGAATCTTTGCCATGAATTCCGGATCCAGACCTGCGTAGCACTCTGCGTGGTACATGGTTTTCCAGCGGGTCTCATAGATCGCATCCATAACAATTTTATCCAGTTTTTCTTCATCAACACCCGGCTCTCCCTTGATCCGGCGTGCTGCTGCATAACGTCCGGTCACTGCGCCGTCGTTGAACAAAAGAACTTTTGCATCTTTTTCCAGGCCGAACTCCTCGCCTCTGTACACAGGCATGTCAGTGACGATGGTTCCCGGAGAATTCTTTGCTAAATCATAAGCTTCCTTGAGGGTATTCACTTTTACTACATTATTTCCGTAAAATGCAGCCTCGATGATGGAACGTGTTTTTGAGAAACCAGGCTTGCCTTTGCCGATTTCACTGAGCGGGTAATACGCTTTTGTTGACATAATCGTGTCCTCCTCATTTTATAACCGGGTACTATACCCCATATAGATAAACCTAACAGCATCAAAAAATTCTGTTTTGCAGAATTCTCCGCCTGAAGCGGACCGCTTCCGCGACATGATTCTTTGCCGTCATGCTCCATTATACATTCTGTCGTGAAAAAGTCAAGTCAAAAGTATTTTTTCATGGCCTTCTTTACTTCCAGCCCATACCAGAAAAGGACCACAAGAAAGACTGCCATCATCAGCCAGAAAAGCGTCCAGATTTCCACCACATACGTATTCATAAGGGAAATTCCGCTGTATACCACCATCACGGTCCCCAGCGTCCAGAGCTTCGGAGACATACAGTTGGCATAACCTTGAAGATCCCTGCAGGAATTCAGATCGGTATCCTTGAATACCAGAAAAGTACGGATGATTTTTCCCTCCCGCTTCAGCACAAAGGCTGCATACATGGCATAAAGCCCAAATCCCAGCACAAGAATGTCAAGCATATTGAATATTCCGTCAAACCCCATTTTGTTCTCCTATTCTACACCAAGAAATCCAAGAACCGTCTTTTTCATCTCATGGACTTCACATACGGTATTGTGAAGTACCGGCGCCGTACGGATCTCCTCAATAGCTCCTGGAATATCCGTTCCTGAGATGGCAGACAGCTCGTCCATCAATTCAAAATCCCCCATCCTGCCGTAACGGTTTCGGTCAATCGCCTCCATAACACTTCTGGTAAACTTATAAGGACTTGCAGTGGAGGCAATCACGGTTTTGGTCGGATCCTTTGTCTCCTCCCTATACGTTTGATACGCACAGGCGGCAACTGCCGTGTGAGTATCCAGCACATAACCCGTATCCTCATAGATCTTTGCAATGATCTTGGCCGTATCTTCCTCCGTTGCATAATAACCGAGGAAATCCGAAAGTTTTTCCTGCATCTTTGGGGTAATCCTGTACTTTCCTTCCGACGCCAGAGCATCCATCAGTTCCGCATCTTTCCTGGCATCTCCGTCTGCGATCAGATACAAAAGGCGCTCCAGATTGCTGGAAATCAGAATATCCATAGACGGAGAAGTCGTCAGAATAAAAGGACGGTTTCTGTCATATTCCCCGGTTCGGAAGAAGTCATACAACACCCGATTCTCGTTGGAAGCACAGATCAGCTTTTCGATGGGTACCCCGATCTGTTTTGCATAGTAGGCAGCCAAAATATTGCCAAAATTGCCCGTGGGCACAACAACATTTATCTTCTCGCCTTCTGACAGTTCTTCGCTTTCCTGCAGCTTTGCGTACGCATAGACATAGTATACGATCTGGGGCACCAGACGGCCGATATTGATGGAATTGGCACTGGAAAACCGGAAACCGGCCTTCTGAAGCTTCTGTGCCAGCTCCTGATCGCCGAAAATAGCTTTGACCCCACTCTGGGCATCATCAAAATTTCCCCGGATACCAACGACACATGTATTGTTTCCTTTCTGAGTGACCATCTGTTTTTCCTGGACCGGACTGACTCCGTCCTTGGGATAAAAGACCACGATCCTTGTTCCCGGCACATCCGCAAATCCTGCCATAGCCGCCTTTCCCGTGTCTCCGGATGTGGCTGTCAAAATCACGATCTCCTCCTCAATCTGATTCTTTTTCGCCGCTGTGGTCATCAGATGGGGCAGAATCGAAAGGGCCATATCTTTAAATGCGATGGTTGCTCCGTGGAACAATTCCAGATAATAAGCTCCGCTTGCCTTTGCCAGTGGTGCGATGACCTCTGTATCAAATTTCTTGTCGTAAGCACTGCTGATGCAGTGTCTCAGTTCTTCTTCCGTAAAATCCGTCAGAAAAAGCTTCATCACTTCATAAGCAGTTTCCTGGTAAGACATCCGGGACAACTCCCTGAAAGAAACCGTCAGCACCGGAATCTGTTCCGGAACAAACAGCCCTCCGTCTTTTGCCAGTCCCTGAAGAATTGCTCTGGATGCAGTCACCCCTGACTGCCCGCCTCTTGTGCTCTTATATTGTATTTGCATCATATCTCATTCCTCTGCTTTCGTTATTCCAGGCCCTTGCCCTTAGACATGTGCAAGAATTCATTCCCACAAACCGTGATGTACAGCCGGCAAAAATTTTCAAACACACTCTAGCGCACATTGTATCACAGGTATCCAAAAAAAGAAAGAGGCTTCCTGCCTCTTTCCTCACATTGCATAAAAAATATGATTTCCATGTTCTAAAACCCGGTTTAAGGAACTGTCGAACCAGCTGCTCTTGCTGTATACAGACCGGAAGTAAAGGGCCCCTGCAGAAATGTCTTCTCCGTTCATGGCTCTTTGCACCGCGTCCACAGTCTCCTGAGAGACGCTGACACTGTTGATTCTTCCATCAGAGATGGGCGAAAACTGGGCTCTGCCTCCTTCTCTTTGATAGACGACTTCCGTGACTGTATTGGGAAAACTTTCATTTTTCACACGGTTGATGACCACATTGGCCACCAGCATCCTGCCAGCCAAATCTTCTCCGCCGGCTTCTGCTTCTACTATTTTGAGGAGTACCTGATACTCCGATTCTTCCAGGCAAATACTGCTCCCGGTCACCATGGCCGGCTCTGCCGCCGTCTGCACCAGTTCCTCTGGTTCTTCCGGCATCTCTTTTTCTTCTGCCAAAGATGAATCTTCCGTCACCGTTTCCTCTCCCGCAGAAGTCTTCGTTTCCTGTATTTCTGTTTCTTCTTCGCCCATATCATCTGACATCAGGTTTTCCGATCCTTCTTCTGTTAAATAATGCTCATGTTCCTCTGCAGGTATATCTGTTTCGACGTTTTCTTCCCCTGTCAGGACGTCCTCCTGAAAAGCTGTTTTAAGCTCTTCTGTCAGCGCATCCTCTGCAGCATATACGGTCAAAGACCCTAAACTGCAGGAATTCAGAGATGTCATGCTTGTCATGAGGACTCCCCCAAGGGCAAGCGCAGCACCTCGATAGCATCTACGCATACATACTCTCCTTTTCTGTTTCATTTTCCTTCGGCAAAACTGCAAGCTGCCGCAGGGAGCAGACAAGGCATCCTTTCGTTTTTCTCTGTCTGCTACAAGTTGGCATTATAGCCTGGGACAAATCTAAATGTCAATATAAATATTACGATTTTGTTAACTATTATGAACGATTTTTTTCATTTTTATGACAGAATTCAAAAAAAAGAACGCTTTTCACAAAAAAATGTGAAAAACGTCCCCGTTTTTTGTAACTAACTTATTGTACCGAATGGTTAATTGCTGTCAGCAGTGCATCAATGGAAGCATGGATGATATCCGGATCAATGGCTGCTCCCCAGTGAATTTTGCCGTCCGGAGTCTGAATTCCCACATAGGCGATGGCACTGGAACTGGAGCTGACTGTCAATGCATGCTCCTGGTAGGTGACCAGTTTGTAGTTGAATCCATAAGCTTTTTTCAGTGCATTGCTCACCGCATTCAGACGACCATTACCAGAAGCGGTCGTCACCCGCTTCTCCCCTTCATAATAAGTAGTGATCTCTGTCGTAATACCATTTACCTGTTTGAAATGTACTTCCAGAATCTGATAAGGGGTCTTGATTCCGACAAATTTTGCCTCGAACACCTGATAGATCTCTGTGGGCTGCAGCTCCTTGTTCTGCGCATCGGACACTGCTTTGGCCGCATACCCCATGGCCTCCCGCATCTTCGGAGGCAGAACGATTCCGTAATTGCGTTCCAGGATATAGCCAACTCCGCCTTTGCCGGACTGACTGTTGATCCGAATCACGTCTGCATCATAGCTTCTTCCCACATCCTGCGGATCGATGGGAAGATAAGGCACGGTCCAGTGATCCGGCGATTTTTCGTCGATCCATTTCATGCCTTTGGCAATGGCATCCTGATGAGATCCGGAGAAAGCCGCAAATACAAGAGCACCGCTGTAAGGATTGCGCTCGTTGACCTTCATACCCGTGTACTGTTCATAACCTTCACAGATCTCATTCATATTCGCAAAATCCAGCTTTGAATCGACACCCTGCGCATACATATTCATGGCTACTGTGACCAGATCCACGTTGCCGGTACGCTCTCCATTGCCAAAAAGTGTTCCTTCCACCCGGTCAGCTCCCGCAAGAAGTCCCATCTCCGTATCGGCAACTCCGCATCCCCGGTCATTGTGCGGATGAAGAGACAAAAGCACATGATCTCTGTATTTTAAATGCTTGCTCATATACTCAATCTGCTGTGCATAGACATGAGGCATGGAAAGCTGTACCGTTACCGGAAGGTTAATGATGGCTTTTTTTTCTTTTGTCGGCTGCCACACATCCAAAACGGCATTGCACACCTCAAGGGCATATTCGGGCTCCGTTCCGGTGAAGCTCTCCGGACTGTACTCAAAGCGATAATCGGCTCCCTCTTCTTCGGTCAGTTCCTTCAAAAGTTTTGCCCCTTCGACGGCAATTTGCAGAATCTCTTCCTTCGTTTTATGAAAGACCTGCTCTCTTTGTGCCAGGGACGTGGAATTGTAGACATGCACAATGGCATTTTTCGCACCTTTTAAAGCCTCAAACGTCTTACGGATAATATGTTCCCTTGCCTGGGTCAGTACCTGTACCGTCACATCATCCGGAATCAGATTCTGCTCAATCAAAGCTCTGAGAAATTCATATTCCGTCTCGGAGGCCGCCGGGAACCCTACCTCTATTTCCTTAAAACCAATTTTGACAAGAAGTCCGAAGAAATCCAACTTCTGTTGCAGGGTCATGGGAACCACAAGGGCCTGATTCCCGTCCCGAAGGTCCACGCTGCACCATACTGGTGCCTGGTCCACATACTCTTTTTTCGCCCACTCCATACAGGTTTTTGGAGGCATAAAATACTGTCTGGTATACTTTTTGTAATTCATCCTGTCTATTCTCCTGTCTTTTTATTATGCAGATTTTCTGCAGAAGTGAAATCCGCAGAGGATGCAGGGCATCTGGCCCTCACAACACTTGCGAAATAAACACGCCGCACAAAGCCCCGGTTCTTCACTTCCGGAAATCAAAGACCCCGCTGCAAGCAACGGGGTATCAAACTTGCAGTGCTGCAGAGCAGCGGGGTATTTGACCCTCGCGGCAGTCGCCAAATGTCTGCAAGCA
>OFFY01000578.1_pt1 | contig 36637 bp, 40 predicted proteins | sample 1521481 | NCBI WGS metagenome assembly OFFY01 (sample SAMEA3504117, study PRJEB24116) | mouse gut metagenome | biome: mouse gut; feature: mouse-associated habitat; material: faeces | place: Denmark | collected 2011
GTACCAGCCGGCCAGTGTGGTGTCGCTGGTCTACTTCTTCAAGCCGGCTCTGTCGCCAATTTTGGCCTGGATCGTCCACGGGGAGGAGATCTCCCAGAGCATGTTCGCCGGTGTGGTCCTGATCGTGGCCGGTTCTCTGTGCTCCATCATCCCGGGCATTCTTGAGGCAAAACGGGCCAAGACATAAGATTCCCCCTTGACTTAAAGTATACTTCATATGGTATAGTAAACAGCAAATCAACGGAGGAGAGGATAATACATGCAAGCTTCCACGGTTTATTTTACAGACTTCCACACGCAGGCCTTTGGTGACGGTCTGCCCACCAAGCTGAAAAAGCTGATCCTGCGGGCCGGCATCCAGAAGCTGGACCTGGACGGCAAATTCGTCGCCATCAAGATGCATTTTGGCGAGCTGGGCAACGTCAGCTATCTGCGGCCCAACTATGCCAGGGCGGTAGTAGACGTGGTCAAGGAGCTGGGCGGAAAACCCTTCCTCACCGACTGCAACACCATGTACCCCGGCAGCCGGAAGAACGCTCTGGAGCATCTGGAGTGCGCATGGCAGAACGGCTTTACGCCGCTGACGGTGGGCTGTCCCATCCTCATCGGCGACGGCCTCAAGGGCACCGACGACGTGGAGGTCCCTGTCACAGGCGGTGAATATGTGGAAAAGGCCAAAATCGGCCGGGCCATTATGGACGCCGATGTGTTTATCAGCCTGACCCACTTCAAGGGCCACGAGATGACCGGCTTCGGCGGCACCATCAAGAACATCGGCATGGGCTGCGGGTCCCGGGCGGGGAAGAAGGAGCAGCACGCCAGTGGCAAGCCTCAGATCGCCCCTGACGCCTGCCGGGGCTGCCGCCGCTGCCAAAAGGAGTGCGCCAACGGTGGACTTGTCTTTGACGAGCAGAGCCGGAAGATGCATGTGGACGAGGCCCACTGCGTGGGCTGTGGCCGGTGCCTGGGGGCCTGCAACTTCGATGCTATCTACTTCACCAACGACAACGCCCAGGCGGCCCTGAACTGCCGTATGGCGGAGTATACCAAGGCGGTGGTGGACGGCCGGCCCCAGTTCCACATTTCCCTGATCGTGGACGTATCCCCCAACTGCGACTGCCACGGGGAGAACGACGTGCCCATCTTGCCAAACATCGGCATGTTCGTCTCCACCGATCCCCTGGCCCTGGACCAGGCCTGTGTGGACGCCTGCCTCGCCGCCCAGCCCATGCCGGGAAGCCAGCTGGCCCGGCATCTGGCCGACCCGGAGTTCCATGACCACCACGACCACTTCACTAACTCCACCCCGGAGTCGGAGTGGCGCAGCTGCCTGGAGCACGCCGAGAAGATCGGCCTGGGTACGCGGGAGTATGAGTTGGTTGAGATGTAAAGGGTAAACGCCTGTCGCTAAATACCCGTAGAAATTAACGGACGCCGCAAGGATTTTTTCACCTGCGGCGTCCGTTTTATGATTTCCATGGGCGTTTTTTCTCTGTCCAGCCCTTTTCCTTCCAATAGATCATATCCGCCTCATTCCAGCCGCGTTTGTTGAATTGACGCATCAACATAAAGAATGCTTTGGTTCGAACGGACGGCTTGACATATCCCTGATTTTTTACTATTTTCTGAGCCAGCCGCGCAAGTTTTTTGTCGATAGCCGCTTTCTTCTTCGCGCTGACCCTCTCCCACGAGGTCTCCATCACCGCGACGCCAAATCGGTATGTCTTGGCAACACCCCAAAAGAAGGTGCTGTGCTCCATATCCCGATTGGTACTTTTCATGCCGGCTCCGGCGGCGGTGGAGATACAGACCGCCTGTTTTTTAAACATTTTTTCTTCGGGGCGGTGTACCATCCAGCGCCATCCGTAGTGGTCCAGGAAGGCCTTCATCGCGCCGGTCACATGGTAAACATAGACCGGACTGGCTAGAATGATTAAATCGGCGTCATCCATTGACCGTGTGATAGGAGCCAGCCTTTCAAAATGGGGACAGCTCAGCTCTGACTGCTTAAAACAGGTGTTGCAGCCGGTACAAAACGCGCCAAAATCCCTCGGTAAAAAGAATTCCTCCACTTCACCGTTCAGTTTTTCTGCCAGCAGTCTTGCGGCATGACAGGTGGAGCCCTGATGGCTCTGCCCATGTATTATGGTTATTTTCAATTCAGTCACTTCTTTTTTCGCTGTTATTGTCAGAAAACGTGTTTTTCAGCAGCAGGTCAACCATGAACACGGACACGCAGAACAGCACCATCTGGCCCACGATGAGCCACATCCAAAAGGCGGAATAGCTCTCCTGAAAGAGGATCATCAAAAGGGCGCTGGCTGCGCCGCTGATGATTCCCGTGCGTATCCACAGCCTGGAGCAGTGGCGGTGGGCCGCAGCCCAGGCCTCCGGATCCTTCCGGGTCAGCTCTGTGCTGTAGGCCAGGCCCTTGGCCTGGTAGGGGGGAGAGGAGATTTTCCACGTCAGCCCCACAATCACCATGGCCGCCGGGGCCAGCAACACAAGGGCAAAATAAAATATGTACATGTTGACACCTCTCTAATCTTGATTCAGGTCATTCAAACGCTCCAGTGATGCTTCCCGCCTGTAGGATCAGCCGGTCCGCCTTGCGCAAAAAAGTCCTTTTACCAGCATAGTTGCTCAAATCAAGCCTTTGGGAAAGGCTATAGAGCGTAAAACGGTACACATGGGTTTTTCCCCTGGGCGGCTTGGGGCCCGCATATCGGTGAAGTCCATAGCCCAGTCCTTGCTTCGCGCCCCCCAGAGAGGGGACCGTCCGGCCCGACGGAACAGCTGGCCCAATTCGATCCGCCGCGGGGATATTCCAGATCACCCAATGGGTAAAGCCTTTGATGGGGTGGGACAAATCCTCCAATACAACAGCCAATGTTTTGGCCTCCGGGGACAGATTTTCCAGGATAAATTCGGGAGAAATATCCTGTCCGCGCCCTGTGTATTTGATGGGAAACTTGCCGCCGTCGCTTAGTCCGACACATTTGAAGTTCAATATTTCAGTTTTCATTGTCAGTATTTTCCTCATTTTTAGGCTTTTTTCGCTGTTTTACACGCCCCAGCGGGTTAGATCTGGCGGCGGTGCGCAGGTCCTCGTTGTCCACATGAGTGTAAATCTGGGTGGTGTTCAGGTGATCGTGACCCAGCACCTCCTGGAGGGTGCGCACATCCACGCCGTTCTGCAGCATCAGGGTAGCGGCGGTGTGGCGCAGCTTGTGAGAGGAGTACTGGGTGCTGTCCAGTCCGGCGGCGGCCAGGTGCTTCTTCACCAGCTTGTGGACCGCCGCTGTGGAGATGCGCCGCCGGTTCTGGAGGGTGACAAACAGGGCATTCTGATCTACCAAGGTCATGGCGTCCCGCTCGGTGAGCCAGTCCGCCAGCGCCCGCTGACAGGCGTCGTTCAGGAACAGCATCCGTTCCTTGTTGCCCTTGCCCAGCACCCGCAGCTGATCGCCCCGAACATCTGTTTTATTCAGGCCCACCAGCTCGGAAATACGCAGGCCGCAGTTGAGAAACAGAGTCAGGATACAGTAATCACGGGTAGAATTTTTGCCGTCCACACTGTCCAGAAGTTCCAAACTTTCGTCCAAATTCAGATATTTGGGCAGAGATTTCTTCAGCCGCGGCGAGTCCAGGTCCTGGACCGGATTGGTATTCAGCAACTTGGCCTTATTGGTCAGATACTTATAGAACGACCGGATGGTAGCGACCTTGCGGGCCCGGGAGGCGTTGTTCAGGCCGCGGTCCCGAGACAGGTAGTTCATGTAGGAATAGATGTCTGTGAGCGTGACATCTCGCACCAGAGCCAGATCGGCGTCATCGATGGAAACATCGTCCAGCGGTATATCTTTGGGGATCAGATTTTTGTTCTGCTTGAGAAAACGGAAAAAATTCCGCAGGTCTAAGTAGTATTCGTCAACCGTTTTCCGAGAGTGTCCCTGGATGGTCTCGTGGTAGACCAGGAAATCCCGGAGAATGGGCGGCGCTTCGGTGCGGTAGTCCATAAATGGCCCAAAGACTTCAAAATCAATATTCAGCCTCCACTCAGGTCAACAAAATTTTCATTTTGTTGACCTGAATTTTAGCAATGTGCACAGATTTTGAGGTCTTTTCCTTTCTGAAAAATTGCTGAGGTGATTTTATGATTCCTAAAAAATATTGGTGGTTTACTGATATTCCTTCTCTGCGACCCTTTTTTGATAGGCATCCTTTTTTGGATTTCTTGTTTGACTTGATTACTTGTACGGGTCTTGTGGTTGGTCAGATTATTTTTGCTTTGGCTATTTATGCTCAGGTTTTTTTCGGTTCTCCTGTTATGCTCCATTAATTAAGTTCATTATTATTTCTATTATTCCTGCGATGAACATTCCTGCCCATGTAAATATTCCTTTGATTACTTCCCATATGCTTCCTAGTAGTTCTAGCATGTTCTTCTCTCCTTATCTTGGCCACTCCAGTCCCCTGGGCAGTCCTAGTATATAGTCGGCAGATACGCCGTAGTGCTTGCAGAATATTGTTAGCTTGTCAATAGGGATTTTTCGTTTTCCGCTCTCGTATAGCTGATATTGTTGTTGTGTTATGTCTAGTCTAAGCGCTATTGTTCTTTGCTTTTCATCGTGGTCTACTCTTGTTTCTTCCATTCTTTCGTAATAATACACAAAAACACCCCTTATTTTTTGGTAGCTAATTATACCATACATTCGTATAAATGTCTTGACTTACATTCGTTTATGTGTTACTATATACTTGTAAGACATCCAAATGAATGTAAGTGAAGAAAATAGGAGGAAGTAAAAATGAAAAGGTTTTTTGTTGTTGCCACCCATTGGAGTGATTTGGAAAAGGCCCAGGTGAAGTACATTGCCGGTGAGTTTAGCAGTTACGTCAACGCAAGCATTTTCAAAACTGCTTATAGCGAGTACTATAGAGCGGATGCCGTGGTGGTTGACGATTTTATCTTGATTAATTATTAATCCTTTTCTTTTCGCACCTTGACAATTGAATAGCTACCCCAGGTCTGATATGGACGGTGTACGGGCTACGGTGCTAGTGGGCCAGGAACGGCCTGGGGGTGACGGCTAATAATTTTTTTGGGAGGTGTATTGAGACGTACAACTTTCCGGCGTTTCCCGCCCTATGTGAGGGCTGTTGTAACGGTCTAGGCGTGTGATAGGAGTACCGGCATGGCCTAGCGTCTGGCTGGTACTCCCGTTTCTACAGGTGATTTCTTTTAAGGGGGGTGATATTGTGGATTCTGTGACACTGCTCGCGCAGGCTCTCTCTCGTCCGATTCATCTGTCCGTATCTCTGGAGGATTCCCAGCGTCTCTGTGAGGCCGAAGCCGCCGTAAAGCGGCTTGAGGGTGATTATAATCAGCTTCTTCACCGCTGGACGTGTTGCGCTTCTGTGCTCTCCCAGATTCGGGCGTATTGTACGGAACATGACGTGGTTCTCCCGCCTGCTCTGGCGTTTGTCACGCCGTGGGAGTAGTCTTCCTATGCCCGCAGGCATCAGAGGGAGCGTAGCGACCGAACTAAACCCCCGATACCCGTAGTGTCTCTCGTTTCGCTCCTTCTGGGGGTTTGCTGTTGGTTTCGGTCTCCCGGCGGACCAGCTTTCAAAACTGTCTACAAATCGCGGGCTACGTCTAGCGATTTGTGTAGATTGTAGACAAGAGGTTTTTTTATGGCTTCTCGTAAAATGTCCAGAAACTTTCAGGGTGTTATCTATCCGGATTCTCAGTCTTATGATTGTCAAGAGGTTCTTTCAAAGCTTGCTCAGTTCTCCGACTTTGCCTATATTCTTCACGACCAGGACGTGGATGAGAATGGGGAGTTGAAGAAGCCGCATTATCACTGGTTGATTGCCCGTGATACTCCGGCTCCTCTTTCAACTATGGTTAATGCTCTGGGCGTTCCTGATAACTCCGTTGAATTCTGTCGTTCCTATCGTGCGTTTCTTCGGTATATGATTCATGCGGATGAGCCTACTAAGCATCAATATTCGCCGGATGATGTGAAGGGCGTTTATAAAAAACATTTCCTTCTGGGTAGTTCTGAGAAGTCTTTCGTTCTCTTGGCTATGGAGAAGATTTCTTCCGGTGATATTCGGTCTATTCAAGGTCTGGCGGCTTTCGGTGCTGAGCTTGAAGACTGGCCGTCTTTTCGCCGTAATTATTCGCTTTTAAAGGATTTGTTGTATGAGCAATTGTCAAATGAGGAGGTAAAGCAAGGTGGCTGGGTCGATTCCGCAAGAAGAGTTGAGGAAGTTCCACTGGGTAACTCAAGTTCTTTATCGGGGTAAAGTTGTTAATGAATCTATGTTCTCTCGTAATCTCTCTGGCGCTATGCTGTATTATCGTTCCATGTCCAATCAATATTGTGCTGATGGCTATAGGCTTCGTATTGTGGGCCTTGTCAAATAAAGATTTATTTTGGAGGTAAAAATGAAAGTTCTTGGTGTTGAATCTGTAAACTATGTTTCTCGGAAGACTGGAAACCCCGTTTCTGGTTATCGGCTTCACCTCTCTTTTGAGAAAAAGGGTTGTGACGGTGTGGCGGTTGAATCCTATTTTGTTCGCAATGAATCTTTCGCGGATGGTGTTCCGCTTCCTGGGGATGATGTTGTGCTATACTTTAATAAGTATGGCAATGTCCAGTCCGTTATTGTTTCTCGTTAAGCCCTTCGGGGCTTTTTATCGCGGGGTGGTGTAATGGTAGCACGCTAGACTCTGCATCTAGAAATATTGGTTCAATTCCAGTTCCCGCAACCATCAATAGGGGGTGATTTCTTTGTCTCTCTTTGATTTTATTTTGTCTTTGCTCCTTGTTTTTAATCCCGGTATTTCCGAGGTTGATTTTAATAATGTCTATAGTGTTTTGGACGATACTAGTATTCATTCTATTATCGTTGATGATTCTGCTTTTGATAATTTGTCCCAGTTGGCTAATGCTGGTGTAATGCCTTTAGATTTTACGACTCAAGACTCTGGTCGGTTGCAACATATTATGGAGGCGCTTTATCAAAACGGTAGTCCTTCTATGGCGTCTGTTTTTGACCGGTTGACTGAGATTTCCAATAGTCTCGGGTATCGTTCTACTAATTCTAGTCTTTATACTCAGCTCGCAGGTATTACTACTTTTTTAGACCGATATTTAGTTTCTATTGATTCTTCGAATAAATCTATGCTTAATTTGTTCGATGAGGGCCGTTTCTATCATCGTTATGCTAATTATATGGTCAATTCGATTGATGCAGTTTTGGAGAGGTTGGGGGATTTGTCTGTGTCTGGCGGTTGGGATATGTCTCTTCCGCTTTCTTTTTTTGAACCTTATTCTTGGTCTGCTGTTACTTCGTCTTTGTCTCCTTTTCTTCTTCTTGGTAATATTCGGGATTTGTTTTTACAGACTACATGGATTGCTCCTGGCTCGGCTATTATGGGTGTTGATGGTAATATTTCGGCGGTTGAGTCATCTATGTCTTTTCAAAATTTTCTTGCCACCTCTTTTTTGGGTCAGCGTAATTATTTAGTTGGTGATGACCGCAAGACTGTTTTTTCCTTTTTAGCAGAGGATATTACTCAGGAGCCTACTATTGTAGAGGTTGATAATATGCTTGATGCTCTGGGGCATATAGGTACGCAACTTCAAAATCCGCTTCAACGATTATCCTATGTTTTTGCAAATCCTCTCGACCTTGAAATTAAGGATAATGTGACTGAGAATACGGAATCTGCGAATGATAATTTTTTTAAGCCTGGTTCTCCGGGGTCTGTAAAGCCGTCTGATATCGGGGATGCCGCTGGTTTTGCTTCTGGTGCTTCTGATTTTCTTCAGACTGGTGCGTCTCCTTCTGATGCTTTTTCCGGTCTTGCTCAGGGTAGCGACAATTGGAGTTTCTTTTCTCAACAAGCTATGGATGATATGTTGGGTAATCCCCCTCCGTCTGTTATTTCTGATGATATTCCTTATGAGCTGGGGGAGGATGGTTTTTATCATATTCTTCCGTCTCATCTTTTTGAGGTTGAATCAAAATTAGGAAAGGGGGGTTAGTATGGAACCGATTATTTCGGTTGTTGGTGCTTTGGAATATTTTCTTATAGTTTTTGATTCGCTTCCGTTTTCTATTAAGACTTTTGTTGTAACTGCTCTTTGCTTTTCTATGGGGGCTGGCTTTATTCGGTTCCTGTTGCAGTTATGAGTGTGATTAGGATTTTCTTTTCTTTTCTTCCTGCGCCTATACAGCTTCTTTTTTTCGGTTTTTTGGCTATCTTTGTTATCGTGATTGTTTTTAAGGTAATTGCTATGGTTCTTGACGCCATTCCTTTCTTGTAGGAGGTTTTTATGACTGGTGATGCGATTTTGATTATTAGGACTGTCTTTTCTCAGTGCTGGCGTTTATTTACGCAATGGCGGATTCCTGGTACGGCTACTTCTCCTGGTATGGTGATGCTTTTTGCTTTAATGGTTGTTGTTGCTATTCGTGCGCTTCGGGTCTTTTTAAATATGGGGGGTGGTAATTCTGAGTAAGCGTGTTTTTGCTTTTCTTTTGATTTTTTCTCTTTTTGTCCTTCCTTCTTTTGCAGCGGAAGGTTCTTCGGTGGAGGTTTCGGAGGTTGATACGTCTGTTTTTGATATAGGTGGCTCTAATATTCCTTATGTTCCCTATTCCTATCAGCAAGTATATGCACTTCCTGATAATGCTAGAATTATTACTGCGGAGGATTTAGAGCCGTCTAAGGTAGATATATCTGTATCGGCTCTTGACCCTATTACTCCAAGTAACTCCAATGGCCTTAAATCAGTTTTGCTTAACCTTTTGGGCGATTATTCTGCCATTACGGTTGAATATCGTTACACTAATAATAATGGTTCCTATAACTACATTCGTGAGGTGCAGCCAGACTATGTTTGGATGGGTTCCGCTCTTCTGTTTATTGTTTTGGTTTGGTGTACTTTTAAGCTTGGGGGTGCTATTTTGTGCAAGAAATGATGGATTTTGTTCTTTGGTTTCTTGGTGTTCTTCCTGATTTTTTGCTTACCCCACCTATTTCGGCGTTTACGGGCTTTTTCTTTCTTTTTGTGACTGGTCGGCTCGTTTCGCAAATGATTCATTTGTAAAGGAGGTGATTTGCAGGCTGGTACTACTACTTTGTCTAGTTTGGTTGGGGAAGTAAGCACTATTGTTACTGGTGCTGTCGGTTGGATTGGTGATTATGTTGGCGCTATTACTGGCAATCCGCTTATTTTGATGTTTGTCATTATTGCGTTTGTTGGCTTGGGCGTTGGTCTGATTCGTCGCCTTATCCGGCTTTAATCCTCTTGGGGGGGGCAATGGCCCTCCCCTCCCCTTTTTTTGGAGGTTTCGTGATGTTTTGGCTTTTTTTGATTGTTGGTTTGCCTTTGTCTTTTTTTGTTTATGTGAACCGTAAGTATAATAACCCTTATAAGTTGACTTTTATTTTTGGCAAAAAAGGTGCTGGTAAATCTTGTTATATGGTTCGTAAGATGCTTCGTTATCTTCGTAAGGGCTGGACTGTGTATACAGATATGGCGGATATTAAGATACCTGGTGTTCGTATAATCTCGGTTAAGTCTCTTTCGGATTTTCGTCCGGTTCCTCACTCTGCTATTTTCCTCGATGAAGTTGGCATTTCTATGGATAACCGGGATTTTAAGTCCTTTCCTCCCGGCCTTCGGGATTTCTTTAAGTATGTTCGTAAGATGAAATGTTGCGTTTATATGAATTCCCAGGCATATGATGTTGACAAGAAAGTGAGGGATACTACGGATGGTCTTATGCTTGTGCAGTCTATTGCTTCTGTTTTGTCTCTTTGTCGTCCTGTCATACGGTCGGTTACGCTTACCCAATCAACTGCCGACAGCGACAGCCGTATTGCTGATAATTTGCGCTTTGGCTCTGTTTTCTCTTGGCGTTTATACTATATGCCGTTCTACTTCAGGTATTTTGATTCTTCCGCCATGCCTGAGCGCCGGGAGATACGCTTTTCTGAGCCTTTAAATCCTGATCCAGATTGTGCCCATTTGCCTTATTATCTTATTGTTAAGGAGTTGATTAATCGTGTCCATGATAAAGCCTCTTTCATTTTCCGACGCTAAGAAATTTCTTTTTTTTCGTTTCTTCTCAACTTTGTTATGGCCTGTTGATGTTTTTGCTTTTCTGTTTCTTCCTGTTGGTGTTTTCTTTTGCTGTTTTGTTGCCCATTTGTACGTTACTGCCCGGTATTATCGCTTCTTGTTCTCTCTGATTTGTGCCGAGGAGGCGGCCGCTAAAACGTAGCGGCCGCCCTCTTGTATAAATCGTACATCCGTTCCACAAAATCTATCATTTTGTTGACCTGACGCTGCACGCCATTTCGAAGCCTCGGCTGCCCTCCCTTCCGAATCCTTTTTCCCTATACTAGCACTTTTTCCCGTATTGAGCAAGCAGCGATTTGTATTTCGGGCTGAGCTGTGTACCCCGGCTCCGGAGACCCTCCAGAAACTGCTCCATAGTATGCGTCTCCAGATATGTATAGATGGCGTTACCAGCTTGCTTGAATACGAAGTTCTCCAGATTTATCATATTGTAGTCGCTCCCTGGTTTTTCGTACAGCCGAATCCGGCGTGCGCCGCCCATCAGATCGGCCCAGTACGGCTTCATCGGCCACCGCCAGCGGTTACTGTCAAAACCGTTCGGCTCGTCTATGAAACGCAAATAGTTAGCCAGGACACCGGCGAACCTCTCCCCTATTGGCTTCGTCCACTGGAGGAACGCCGCCGCCCTCTCTCTCCGGAGCTGCAGCTCCACCCGAATCCAGTGCCGGTCATTAAAACCGCGCTCCGCCGCCTTGTCGTAGATACGGACCAACGCCTCGCTGCTTCGGCTGCCCAGCAGGACGCTTTTGCCGGTATCGTCGCCCAAACCGTAAGTAGCTGCGCCAGTCCGGAACTTGCTGACATATTCCGCCTTTCTGGCATCTCTGCATACTGTCTCAATATCCAGCAGATGCTCCAGATCATCAAAGGCGACATCCAAGCGGGTGATGTGCATATCTCCCGGATTGCTGAAAACCTCCTGAAACAGCCCTTCATAGTCACCGCTGCCGAAGCTCTCAAATGCCCGGCAGCCCTGGCCGGACAGCTCACACCACACGCCCATGTCCTCCCTGCCGTTGAAATAGATGGAAATATGGTCGTAGTACAATCGGCTATGATATCCATGCGCCCCCTTCTCCATCAATTCCCAGGAGCATTTTTCAAGTCCCAGCATTTCCATAAAATTTTGAGGACTATGTATCTTACTGGTGATGGATACCCAATCCAACAGAATACAGTTTTCCAACTTTTTCACACACCCTTGTACATACAACCCCCCTGTTAGCGTAGGGGGTCTGTACGGAATCCCGCAAAAAACCTCAAAAAAGTTGCGGAACAGTAACCCGCACAAATTACCAGTTATTCCCTTTTTAACGCCTTTTCTACTTCCGCAGCCGCCTCACCTTCAGACGCATCTCCCGCCATAGCCTGACCAGGATGGACGGCTGCCGTGGAGCTGGCAGGGCGGCAAGCTCTCCTTTGAAAGCTTTACAGCCTTACGTTACCAACCGCAACAAGTACAAAGACAGGGGGCCCGCAGGCCTCCTGTCTCCTTTTTTGTCCATTCATTTCTCCACCGCTGGCACCTTCACCAACGGCCCACTTGATCTGGGCGGTGCCGCAGAAAACACCTCGTTAAAATACTCCCAAGCGGTGCTTATGCGCCTTTTGCGCCAGAGAAAAAGGGCTCCAGAATATCCTCCAGGTTCAGGCAGACCTCCCGATAGGCAGGAACGCCCGCCCACATCAGGACCAGGGAAAGCATCTCAAAGACCTCCTCCTTGGTGGCACCGTTCTTAATCGCATGCTGGATGTGGGCCCGCTCTGTGGGGACAGAGCGGACCATCGCTGCCATGGCTACGCGCATCAGCTCCACATATTTTTTGGGAATAGCCCCATGGGCGCAAATCTGAGAGCGCCACTGCTTGGTTTTTTCATTCAACTCGGGATCGGCCTGCTCCATCAGCTTCCAGTGATACATCGGATCAGCCATATGTGTTCCTCCTTTATAGCCGTTTTACTCAGCGATCATGGCCAGCGGGTTTTTCTTCATCATCGTGTTCAAGTCATCGTCTGAGACGCCCGCATTGCTCAGGTTTACCGAGAACATCCGGAAGATCTCCGAGGGAATCATGGACCGGACCGCACCGGTGTCAGAGGACAACACCAAGTTTTTGGCGCCCAGGGTGTTGATGGCCTCCACACACTCTGCCAGCTTGCGTTTGTGGACAAAGCCGCCGAAGGTCACGGCGGTCAACTCCACCATGCCGCCGTCCTCAATGAACTGCTTTCCTACTTCCAAGCTGTATTCAGGGGCCCACATCAGGTGGGTGTAGATGTGCTTCACCTTCTGCTGGCTGCAGAACTTGCCCAGCTTCAGACTCTCCTCGGGGGCCAGGTGAGAGGTGGCCACTAAGGCGTTATAGTATTTGGCAACCTCTACCACCGCCTTTGTCTCCTCAGTCAGTTCGCCGTCCTCGTCCAGCACAGTGATGCCCTGAGCGTCCGGGGGAAGGTAGATGGGGCGCTTCAGGCCGTACTTGGCAAAGCCGAAGTGGTCCTTATGGAACTTGGCGTGGCCGCTGGGCATCCAGACGATGCGGCCGCCTTGCTGAAGGCAGGCCTCCGCGGCGGTGGGGTTAATGCCCCCCACGGTATAGTTCAGGCAGATGCCGCCTACATAGTTGAAGCCGGGGACCATCATGTTTACATAGCGGGCACGGTTCACCGTGCTCTCCAGTACATTTTTCACGGCAAAGCCCACCATACCAACCTCCTTGCACTGCCTGGCAAAGGTCAACTCATCGCCGTTGCGGACGGTCAGGTCGGGTAGAGCGTGCAGGTGCAAATCAAATACGCCTTCCAAAGAAATCATAAAAATTTACCTCCAATTTTTCAGATTTGTTTTGTGCCCCTCTTGCGGTTTCCGCCCCCGTGGGACAGAGACCCCGCAGGATCAGGCCCTTATAATAAAAGCGGTTGCTTTTATTCCTTCATTGCCTCCAGCGTCTCTTTCAGGCTGGAGTACAGGATGCCATCGTCCCGGGCCACCGTAAAGCAGTGGACTCCCTTCTCCCGCAAAGCGTTGATTCGCTTGCGGTTTTTTACCAATAAGGTGGGACATTTTCCGTGGGCAATTGCCCGTTCAATGACCATCTCCTCGGCGGCCAGCACCTGTGGGTGAGTATTCTCCCCAGAGACGCCCAGAGCCTGAGACAGGTCGTTGCGCCCGGTTGCCACCATGTCCACGCCAGGGACAGACAGGATCTCATCAATTTGCTCCAGTCCCGCCCGGTCCTCAATCTGGATGATGACGGCCACTTCACCGTTGGCCTGCCGGGAATAGTCGTTCATGCTCCGTTCGCCGAAGTTCAGCGCCCGGGAAGCGGTGGTCATGCCCCGCTCTCCCAAAGGGGCGTATTTCACCGCCCGCACAATTGCCTCTGCCTTCTCCGGGCTGGACACATGGGGCAGCATCAGGGCCGAGACCCCAAAGTCCAGCAAGGCGCTGGCCTGGTCAACAGATGTAATCCTGGCCTGCACCGGCATACCCAGCAGGCGGGCGGTGCGGATTATCTCCATTAGGGAGTCCAGGCCAAACATCATATGCTCGCAGTCCACACGGACGAAGTCATAGCCCGCCCGAGCGGCCATCTCCACCACAGAAGGGTCATGAAGGGCGATGTTCAACCCATAGCTGTCCAGCCCTTGCCGGGCCCGCTCACAGATATTTTTTGCGCTCATCTTCCCCTTGCCACGCTCCTTACTGAGTGAGGTCCAGGTTCTGGATCACCTGGGCGTAGGCCTCATAGTTTTCGTCCAAGTACGCCTGGAAATCCTCCGCGTTCAGATAGTTGGTGGTGTAGTTCAGGTTCTTGAAGTTCTCCTGCACCTCGGGCAGCTCCATTGCCTTGGCAAAGGCGTCAGAGAGGGCGTTGACGGTCTCCTTGTCCACATTGCTGGAGCAGGCAAACCCGCAGAACACGTCAGTGGCCTGAGACATATCAACCCCTACGTCTGTCAGGGTTTCCAGGTCTGGGTACGCGGGACACTCTACGGTGCCCAGGTTGGCGATAGGCTTGACAAACTCCTTGTTCACCACACCGCTGGCCACAGCGGCATATCCGCCGATTTGACCACCGGCTACCGCCGCGTAGGCCTCGGAGTTGCCCGAGTAGGGGACATAGACCACGTCGTCCTGGATGCCCAGAGCGTAAAGCATCTTCATCATCGCCAGGTGAGGGGTGCCGCCCAAAGAGCCGGTACAGAAAGTAAACTCGCCGGGATGTGCCTTGACCCACTCGACCCAGCCGGTGAAGTCGTCATAGGGGGCGCTCTCCTGAACAGCAAAGAGGACAGGGGAGGCGGTGATATTGGCAATAGCCTGGAAATCGCTGTATTGATAGGTGGCGTTGCCCATGTTGGGCTGAATGCAGATGTTGCCCGGATAGGCGATGACGATAGAGTAGCCGTCCGCCTCGGCATCCAGAGCCTGCTGAGTGCCGGGGATGGCGTTGCCCCCACTGACGATCTCGCCCACGATGACATTGCCGTTCAAAAACTGGCTCATGGAGGACTCTAGGCAGCGGAACATGTTATCCGAGTCGCCGCCGGCGGAGTACGGAATGATGAGGTTGATGTTTTTTGTGGGAAAGTCCGTGTTCTGCCCGGACGTATGGGCGGAGCTGCCGACGGTGTTGGTGCCAGACGGAGAGCCGGCGTTGGAGGATTGACCGCCGGGGTTTCCGCAGGCTGTCAGGCCCAGGGTGAGGGCGGCGGCACAGAGGAGTGCAAGAGCTTTCTTTTTCATAAAGATCTTCCTTTCAAAATTTTGGGGACATAAATTTATCCCTTTTTCACCTTTTTGCCTGCATGACAGACTGAATCTTTGGCATGGACAGAGTTGCGATGATCAAAACCATGATGACCAGACAGATGGGGCGGTGGAACATATCCCCGAACATACCGCCTACGGTCTTGTTGATCAGGATGGACCGACCAAAGTTGGACTCTGCCATGGAGCCCAGGATCATACCCAGCACAATGGGGGTGGAGTCAAAGTTGATCTTCTTCAGCAGCAAGCCCAGCGCCCCCATGATCAGCATGATATACACGTTCATCATGGAATTGCTCACAGCGTAGGAACCGATGACACACAGCACCGCCACGCACCCACCCAGAATATTCTGGGGAATCAGAGCTACTACCGCCACGTACTTGGCGGCTGACAGGCCGATTAGAAGCATCATGATGTTGGCGATTACCAGGCCGAACACAAAGGTGTAGGTCACGTTGGCGTTGGTGCTGAACATAGAGTAGCCAGGGGCCAGTCCCTTAATCATCAGGCCGCTGAGGAGTACCGCCGCAATGGCGTTCCCGGGAATACCTAGAGCCAGCATGGGGATCATAGAGCCTCCGGTGACACCGTTGTTGGCTGCCTCGGTGTTGGCGATGCCTTGCCGGCAGCCCTTTCCAAACTGTTCCGGGGTCTTGGAGTACATCTTACCCTGGCTGTAGGCCAGCCAGGAGGCCGTGTTTCCGCCAGGTCCAGGAATGATGCCGATTATAATACCGATGATGGCCGAGCGGATGTAGTCGACGGGATAGCCCCACAGCTCTCGGATATGGAACTTGTTGTGGGAATTCTGGATTAGGTTCCGGTCTACCACCGCATGCTCCCGGCTGGTGGCCATGGAGACAATCTGAGGGACGGAGTACAGACCGATCAAGGCTGGCACCAGTTGGATACCGGTGAGCAGCTCAGGTATCCCGAAGGTATACCGGGTCACGCCGGTCATGGGATCGGAACCCACACAGGCCAGCATAATGCCCAGCATCCCGCCCAGAAGGTTTTGCAGCATGTTCTCCTGGGACAACCCGCCTACAATGGACAATCCGAAGATGGCCAGCAGAAAATTCTCGTTTACCCCAAACTTCAGGGCCATTTTTGCTAGGGGGGCAGCGATAAAGAACAGGGCCACAAGGCTGATGATTCCGCCCCAGAAAGAGGCGATAGCCGCCTCATTCAGGGCCTCGCAGGCCCGGCCTTGCTTGGTCATGGGAAAGCCGTCTATTGAGGTGGCGGCGGCCCCCGGCGTGCCCGGGGTGTTCACCAGAATGGCAGAGATAGACCCGCCATAGAAGGCGCCGCAGTAGAGGGCGCCCAGCAGAATCAATGCGGGGGTGGCCCCCATCTTATAGGTGAAGGGGATCAGGATGGCGATGCCCATGGAGGGGGTAAACCCGGGGAGCGCCCCGAAGATGATGCCCGCCAAGGTGCCGATAAAGGCAATCAGAATGTGGTAGGGAGTTACGGCGTCGGACAGGCACTCCAGATACAGTTGGATCAAAGAGTTTCTCCTCCTTTCACAGGAACAGCGTTGGGAGCGGGACGCCCAAGAAGACGCCGAACCCCAGATAGATGCTGGCGGTAAATCCGGCAGAGACAAGAAGCCCCAGCCTGAGATTCTTCTGCCCGAACAGCTGGGAGAAGATCAGCATGAACAGGAACGAGGACAGGATACAGCCGGCCAGCTGAAAGCAGACTGCGTAGCCGACCAGCAGGACTACAGCCAGCACATAGCGCACCAATGTGCCGTCGTCTCTCTGAAAGGCCGGCTTGGGATTCAGCGTCCCCTTGCACAGCCGGTAGAGGCATCGGGCAAACAGTAGAACCGACAGAATCAGCCCTACATTGCTCATAAAGATCGGATAGGCGGAGACCTTGCCGGGCAACTGCATACTGAGCGCCTTGATGGCAAGGAATATCACCAGCATAACAGCACCGCCGAGAAATTCCTGGTTGTTCAGCCTTTCCCATATGGTCTTTCCTTCTTTGCACTCCAAGTGACTCCCTCCTTCAAGCTAGATTCAGGACTTCGTTGTTTTTACCAACTTCTCTTGCCTGTAGTCTAGCATATCTTGACATTAAAGTGAAGAATGAATATACTTAATTGTAAATTAAGCTTTTACTTAAGCTCACGCGATAGGAGGTCCCGCTATGAACAACCGCCAGCTGGAGTATTTTATCACCATCGTCAACGAGGGAAACATCGCCAACGCCGCCCGGGCCTTGTATATCTCGGACTCCGCCTTGAGCCAGCTGATCAAAAAGCTGGAGGAGGAGGTAGGCGCCAGGCTCTTTATCCGCACCAGAAACGCCATGCAGCTGTCCTTTGCGGGCCGGAAACTGTATGAATACGCTCTGGCCACTGTGCAGGGCTACCGGCAGCTGATACACACCTTTAAGGATTCCGCCGACATCTGCTCCGGGGACCTGATCCTCAGCCTGTCGGTCAAACGGGCCATCAGCCTGCTGCCCATCCTCTTGCCCCCCTATATCAAGCGATACCCCAATGTCCAGATTAAAACCATCGCCGATATGTTCACCGTAGACGAACGGGAGCGGTGCCTTCTGGAGGGAAAGTATGACTTCATCATCAATTCCTATCACAACCCCAATCAGTACCACAGCAGCGATATGGAGTATATCCAGATTGGTACCGAACGTGTCATTCTCTTCCTCGGAAAGGAGACTAAACTAGCCCAAAAGCTCGTGAAGGACGGGCAGCCCCCCGCCTTCGTCCGTCTGGAGGATATCGCGGATGAGGGTTTTCTGCTGCCCTCCCCCGCTTACGGCGGACGTTATATGGTGGACAGCATGTTTGCGCAGATTAATCGAAAGCCCAGGATTCTCGCCCAGGTCAGCCCGGTCTGCGTCAGCAAGAGCATGGTGGAGACCGGCCACTTCTGTACTTTAAGCGCGGAAATTTATAAGGATGGCTCCGCCCTTACTGCCAAAAGCGAAAATTGTTACACCATTCCCGTTTGGCTGACACCCGAGATGGAACCCTACGGAAGCCGCCCCATCTATCTGATCTATAAAAAAAGCATGTCGCTGGTTTCTTTCCAGCAGAGCTTTATCCAAATGGCAGTGGATCTTCTCTCAGAGACCAATTCACAAAACTGAACCGGTCCTTTTTGAGGAAAAAAGCCGCCTGGAGAGGCGGCTGGGCTACAGCTCGGAGGAGCTGCCAAAACAGAAACAGCCCCAGCAGCATATGGCCCTGACGGAACGGACGCAGAAGCTGTTAAGGCTGGATACAGTCCAAAGGGAAGCCATACCAACTACCAGAACCTCGGGAACAGCCTCCAAGATATCCAGACTCACCGTGTATTGCTCTGCATTACAACCTTTGACAAAACAAAATCTATATTGAATATTTTTTGGCTTCATGCTAAAATACCGAAATGAGAGAGCACAATTAAAAATCATATATATTAATGTACTCTCTTGCCCTAAACAGAAGTAAGTGAAAGGAAGATCAGGTATGAAGTCGATCAAATCAAAAATCCAAATCAGTATGTTGTCAGTAGTACTGATCGGATCGGTGCTGATCGGTGTGATTACAGCTCTATTGAACGCCAGCGGTATTGATGATGTCCTGTCAAAAACTTTGGGTCCTGCGACACAGATGGCCGCAGATGCCGTGGAATGGAAAATGGGAAACTACTGGACGGCGCTCCAAGAGGCCGCCGCCTCTGATATTTTTCGGGAGTCTGACCCGACTGCCCCGGAACTGATTCCGTTTCGAGATGATATCGCCCAGCGCAACGGCTTTCTTTACGTTGGCAAAATGAATGCCAGCGGGTTTTCTTCTACGGGATACAGCTATGCGGATGAAGATTATTTTCAACAGTGCAAATCTACAATGAAACCCTATATCTCCGATATTATGAACGATGGACAGCGAATGATTTTTCTGTTGGAGGTTCCCATCATTACCAACGGCCGCTTTGACGGCGTGGTTTATGGCGGAATCAGCGCGGGTTTTCTGTCGGACATTGTAAGTAATTTGTCTATTGGCAGCGATGGCGTAGCCTATGTGCTGGACAATAAGGGGAATGTCATTGCTCATCGTGAGGCTTCTATTGTAGAAGAAGGCTCCAACATGATTGAAGCGGCAAAATCAGACCCTAGCGTGGCGGATGTAGCTGCTGTGAATCAGCGTATGATCCAGAGAGAAACCGGCTTCGGGGCGTATAATTTCTATGGCGACAACAAATTTGTGGGATTCGCTCCCATTGACGGTACTCAGGAGTGGAGCATTGCCATTGAAACCAGCCAGCGGGAACTCAAATCCACTTTAGACCGGAGCATTCTGCTGACAGTTCTGGTGGTCGTTCTCGTTGTGCTCGCCACATTCCCCGTAGCAGTCAAAGTAGGCAGGTCTATCTCTGGTCCAATTCAATCCTGTGTTGCCCGGCTTGAGAAGATGGCCGACGGAGACTTGCACACACCGGCCCCCCATGTGAAGTCCAAGGATGAAACATCTCAGCTTGCACGGGCTCTGGAAACCATGCTGTCCCGACTGAATGATGTAACGCAGGACGTGTCCCATCACTTGGGCAAAATGGCGCTGGGAGATTTCCGTGAAACGATTACTCGTACATATTGGGGCGACTTTGTAACTATGGAGCAGTCCATCAAGACCATCCACAATTCTTTAAAAGACACGCTCTCCCAAATCAGCCAGTCCGCCGGAACTGTGGCCAGCAGCGCTGTTCAGGTATCTAACGGCGCACAATCACTGAGCCAGGGTGCTACAGAGCAGGCCAGCGCGATCCATGAACTCTCCTCCACTGCTGACAGCATCGCAGAGAACGCCAGGCAGACCGCAGCTGCGGCAGAGGAAGCTGGACATTTTGTGGCCCAGGCAGGCGCACAGCTGGGAGTCAGCGTGAATTATGTCCAAGAGCTGAATACTGCTATGGAGAAGATATCCGGTTCTTCCACAGAAATCGGCAAGATTATTGATACCATTGAAAACATTGCGTTCCAGACCAATATCCTGGCCCTAAACGCCGCTGTGGAGGCTGCCCGGGCAGGCAGCGCGGGAAAGGGCTTTGCCGTGGTGGCGGATGAGGTGCGTAATTTGGCGTCCAGGTCTGACGAAGCGGCCAAAGCCACCAAGGAGCTAATAGAGGGATCTATCTGCGCTGTTGCCGAGGGTGGTCAAGTGGTTGCAAGGGTAACGGAATCATTGGACAAAACCAACTCCATCGCGGAAAACGTGACGATTAAAGTGGATGCGGTTGTGGAGGCAGTGGAAAGCCAGACTACAGCAATCTCTCAAGTTACCGAGGGAATCGACCAAATATCCTCCGTTATCCAAAGCACTTCTGCCACTTCGGAGCAAAGCGCAGCTACCGCGCAGGAGTTGTCGGACCAATCCCTACTGATGAATAATTTGATACACAAGTTTCAGCTGAGTTAAAATGGGCCTGACATTGCCCCGCTTAGTTCAGCATATCAGCAGCCGTTTTTGAATAGAGAAAGAATACAAGCCACCCGTTATGCAGGTGGCTTGTATTCATATTTCACCCGTCCAGCCTTTATGAAGTGCTGCTCTTTAGGCGTGAATTTGTGTATTAAAGAGTCACATATAGGCCCGGTGATACACCTTTTTGCCCTTCTTTACCATCAGGCCGTCGCCGGACAGGTCGCCGGCAGAGTAGCTGACGGCAGCGTCTGCCACTTTCTCGCCGTTGACCTCCACCCCGCCTTGCTCCACCAGGCGGCGGGCCTCCTTTTTGGAGGGGGCCAGCTTACACTTGACCATCAGGTCCAACACACCGATGGCGCCGTCGGCGAGGTCTTCGGCGGTAAGCTGAGTGGCGGGCACGTTGGACATGTCGCCGCCCCCCACGAACAGGGCCTTTGCGGCCTGCTGAGCCTTGACGGCCTCCTCCTCCCCGTGGACCAGCTTGGTCAGCTCGAAAGCCAGAATTTCCTTGGCGGTGTTCAGCTGGCTGCCCTCCCATTTGTCCATCTCGTCAATCTGCTCCAGAGGCAGGAAGGTAAGCATCCGCAGGCACTTGAGCACGTCGCCGTCGCCCACGTTGCGCCAGTACTGATAGAACTCATAAGGGGAGGTCTTGTTGGGGTCCAGCCACACCGCGCCCTTGGCGGTCTTGCCCATCTTCTTCCCCTCGGAGTTGAGCAGCAAGGTGATCGTCATAGCGTGGGCGTCTTTGCCCAGCTTGCGGCGGATGAGTTCGGTGCCGCCCAACATGTTGGACCACTGGTCGTCGCCGCCGAACTGCATGTTGCAGCCGTAGTGCTGGAACAGGTAGTAGAAGTCGTAGGACTGCATAATCATATAGTTGAACTCCAGGAAGCTGAGGCCCTTCTCCATGCGCTGCTTGTAGCACTCGGCCCGGAGCATATTGTTTACCGAGAAGCAAGCGCCCACCTCCCGCAGGACCTCTACATAGTTCAGCTTAAGCAGCCAGTCGGCGTTGTTAATCATCATGGCCTTGCCATCACCGAACTCAATAAACCGCTCCATCTGCTTCTTGAAGCAGTCGCAGTTGTGCTGAATGGTCTCCGGGGTCATCATGGACCGCATGTCGGTGCGGCCGGAGGGATCGCCGATCATGCCGGTGCCCCCACCGATGAGGGCGATGGGCCGGTTGCCCGCCATCTGCAGCCGCTTCATCAGGCACAGCGCCATGAAGTGGCCCACATGGAGGGAGTCGGCGGTGGGGTCGAAGCCGATGTAGAACACCGCCTTCCCCTCGTTCACCATTTGGGAAATTTCCTCTTCGTTTGTCACCTGTGCAATCAGCCCTCGGGCCTTCAATTCCTCATAACAGGTCATGATAAACTCTCCTTTTTATATTGTTATTTCTGTCTGTCTGGCTAAGATTACATTGTACAGCACCACGCCGCCTACCACAATCATCGCGCCTACCAGGGCTACGGGGCCGATCATTTCGTGGTAAAATACCGCCACCAGAATGGGGTTGAGCACCGGCTCAATGCCGGACACCAGGCTGGCTGTGACGGGCGGGGTGGTTTTCAGGCCCTCCACCATCAGGATATAGGCCAGGGCCACCTGAAACACCCCCAGTATCAACAGAGCCGTCAGGGTATTTTGGGAAAAATCGGTCTCATACCCAACAAAGGGCAAGCCTGCTGCCGCACTGATGACATCCCCCCAGAACACCGAGGAGATAGGGTCGCTGTCGGGCATATCATTCAGCAGGAACACCCCGGCGTAAGAGACGCCGGACAACAGAGCTAGGATATTCCCAAACGTCCCACCAGCCGACAAACTGTCCACAAAGAACAGCAGTACGCCGCCCAGCACCAGCCCGCAGGCCAGCACATCCAGCCTCTGAGGCTTTTTGCCGAAAAAGAGGACGGAGAACAAAATCACGAAAATGGGGGCCGTAAACTGGAGGACGATAGTATTGGCGGCGGTGGTGAGCTTGTTGGCGATGGAAAACAGGATATTAGTGCCGCAGACGGCCAGCGCCCCTACCAGCACCCACAGGTTCATCCTGAGTTTATGGTGAGTGAGCTTTAAATACGCCCCGATCACCACCAGGGCGATGGCGGTGCGGCCGCCGTTGACGGCCATACCGCCCCAGGGGATCAGCTTGATGCACAGTCCTCCGATGCTGTACAGTACAGCGGCCAGGAACACACACAGCGTTCCCCTCTGACGCGCTGACAAAACGATCACTTCCTTACAAAAAGCCCTCTGCCCGAAAACCGGACAGAGGGCGTAATCACGCGGTACCACCTCTGGTTCGCCCGCCCCTCGCGGGACGGACCTCGTGGAGCTCATGCTCCGGCGCGGTAACGGGCGCTTCCCGGCCTGTCCCCTACTGCGCTTGCGCGGTTCGGGCGGCTGCTCCAAGGGGTATTCACAGGGCGCTCCCCTCCCCTGTTCCACCAACCCAGGGGCTCTCTGTGCGGAAAATCGCGGTGTTACTTGTCCTTTTCTTCGCAGTGGTCACACTCTACCACAGTTTTGCACCTTTGTCAACCAAATCGAAAAAATTTATGTCAAAACCCACAGCCTGCCATCAGGTAAGGTCACGGAGCTCCCAGGAAAACGGTCGATGACCTCTCCTGTGTCCAGCTTTCGCACGATGACTTCCTCCCGATACTCCGGCTCCTCATGCCAGGTGGAAAAATACAGCTTATTCCCCCGCCGGACCCAAAAGGATTCCCTCTCGCCGATCTCAAAGGACACCTGTTCCGGCCACAGGATCTGAAAGGTATCCTCGCTCCCTTGCCGCGTCAGCATCAGCGGAGCAGTTTTCAGCATCAGGTTGTAGCAGTCTTTTACTGTAGAGAGGGGAACATCCGTCCGTTCAATCACTTCTCTTGCCTGGATATGCTCCAATGAGCTGTCAAATTGTATAACCGAGATTTGCCCGGCGGAAAAATCGACCATTAGAATTACAATCCTGCCGTCATGATAGACGGGACGCCCCAGATACTGGCCCTTCTGCGCAATGACCGGCTGGACCACCCCTCCGTCCGGATCATGGACAAATAGCAGCTTGTTCTGGCTCACAGGGTGCCCGTCCCGGAATAGCTCCTCTGCCTCGTACAAGTCGCCGTGTGTGTAGTCCATCCCCCAGTACCACTCGTTACATCCAATCAGAGGTTCTATATAGGTAATTCCCTGGGTGTTGACTTCTTTCATAAATGGTTCCAAATAAAGATACCTCACGTCTCATTTTTGCTCTGGGTAAAGATCAGCTCCGCAAACTGCCCATACTGCTTCACCTCGTCCAGGCGGAACCGCCGCAGGCCCTCCTTTTGGGTAAAGAGGGGTATCCCCTCCCCCAGCAGCACGGGGGCGATCTGAACGATCAAATGGTCCACCATATCCCGTTCCAGCAACGGGGCCAGGATGGTGTTCCCGCCGATGATCCAGATATTTTTATCTGGTCCCAACCCCGCCACAAACTCCGCGACATCTCCCCTCACCGGGATAAACCCCTTCTGGGGCAGACCTTCGGCGTTGGTGAATACATAGTTTTTCGTGGCGTGGTAAAAACTGGCGGCATCCTCCAGCTTTGCGATCTCCTCAAAGGTCCGCCTGCCCATGATGGTGACATCCATCTCCTGATAGAAGCGGTCGCAGTCCGTCTCCTCTGGGCTGCCCGTCTCATGGAGCCAGGACAGTCCGTGGTTTTTGTCGGCCAGATAGCCGTCCAAGGCAATACAGCCGTAGAAAAATACGCTCATACTCTCTCCTTTTGTGTGCATGATACAATATCCTCACCCAATAATATTTTGGGCATTGTTGTCAAGCAGCGATTCCATCATTTGTAAAATCGCTCAGACCCAGCTTTGAAACACAGGCATGGGTTTCTGGGCCTTCAAGGGTCCAGTGCAGAATGTATGTGACTTTGCCCATCCATTTTGTCAGGCGAACAGGCGGTTTTCCTTCCTTGACGGCGTTGAAATCCTTCTGCCGGTGAGTGCGTTTGATGTACTTCACATCAATCACTCCGAGCTGTGAACGATAAAATTGGGCAAACCCCTCTTAAATCCTTGCCACGCCGGAATTCCGGGCGGCCTCGGCCACAGCTTTGGCCACGGTGGGGCCCACCCGGGGGTCGAAGGCCTGGGGGATGATGTAGTCGTCCCGCAGCTCCTCGTCGGAGATCAGCCCGGCCAGAGCGTGGGCGGCGGCCAGCTTCATCTCCTCGTTGATATCGCTGGCCCGGACATCCAGCGCCCCCCGAAACAGCCCCGGAAAGGCCAGCACGTTGTTAATCTGGTTGGGGTAGTCGCTGCGGCCGGTGGCCACCACCCGGGCCCCCCCGGCCTTTGCGTCGTCGGGAAAAATTTCCGGGGTGGGGTTGGCGCAGGCAAAGACAATGGCGTCCTGGTTCATGGTTTTGACCATCTCTGTGGTGACAGTACCGGGGGCAGATACGCCGATGAACACATCAGCTCCTGCCAGGGCGTCGGCCAGAGAACCGGCCCGCTTCTCCAGATTGGTGACCTGGGCCATCTCCTCCTTAATCCAGTTCAGGCCCTCCCTGCCGGCGTAAATGGCACCCTTGCGGTCGCACATGGTGACATTTTTAAATCCGGCGGACAGCAGAAGCCTCACAACGGAGATGGCGGCGGCCCCGGCGCCGGAGGTGACCACCTTGACCTCCTCCTTCCTCTTCCCCACCACCCGTAGGGCGTTGGTCAGCCCGGCCAGGGCGATGATGGCGGTGCCGTGCTGGTCATCATGGAAAACAGGGATATCGCATTTTTCTTTCAGCTTCCGCTCGATCTCGAAGCACCGGGGAGCAGCGATGTCCTCCAGGTTGATCCCTCCGAAGGAGCCGGAGATATTGTACACCGTCTGGACAAATTCGTCCACATCCTTGGTTTTCACGCACAGGGGAAAGGCGTCCACCCCACCGAAGGTCTTGAAGAGCACACATTTGCCCTCCATCACGGGCATACCGGCTTCGGGGCCGATGTCTCCCAGTCCCAAAACGGCGGTGCCGTCGGTAATGACGGCCACCAGATTGTGCCGGCGGGTGAGCTCATAGCTCTTGTCCGGGTTCTTCTGAATGGCCAGACAGGGCTGGGCCACTCCGGGGGTGTAGGCTAGGGACAACGACTCCCTGTCGTTGGCGGGCACGGTGGCCACCACCTCAATTTTACCCCTCCATTCGCTGTGCAGCCGCAAGCTTTCCTTCGCGTAGTCCATGGGTGTTTCTCCCTTTCCATTCAAATTCAGTATAGTTTCTGCCGTCCCTATTATACTAAACTCCGGCAAAATCGCAACAGTTACTTTGTTTTTAACTGTTTTCTCGGCTTTTTCCTTACAAACTTCAGGTTTTTTATTCGTATTTTATCAGTTTCGCCGTTGACGCTGCCGGATATTTCTGATAAAATGGCGGTTATCTGGCATTTCAGTGTGAATAAATTGTAAACAGGAGGAAACTATGGAACATCATCACAGAGGACAATGGGGCAGTAACCTGGGGTTCCTCATGGCCGCCGTGGGCTCGGCCGTGGGCCTGGGCAACATCTGGGGCTTTCCCTATAAAATGGGTGCCAGCGGCGGCTTCGCCTTTCTGGTCATTTACCTGATTCTGGCTGCCACGGTCGGCTTCAGCATTATGCTGTGCGAACTGGCCATCGGCCGTCGGGCCGGACGCAGCGTGCTGGTGAGCTATCAGCAAGTTGCCGGACCCATGGGCACCTTCCTGGGCTTCCTGGCTATGCTCTCCCCCTTCCTGATCCTAAGCTTCTATACTGTGCTGGGCGCTTACTGCATTGAGTATATGTCCCTGAATATGGCGGACCTGGCTTTTGATGTGGCGGCCGCGGCAGGCATGTCCGGCGGCGATACCTTTTCCGCTGTGCGGGCCAACCAGTTTGGCGCAGTTGCGTTCACCTTTATTTTTATCTTTATCTGCTTTCTGATTATCCGAGGCGGCATCAAGGACGGAATTGAGAAGTTCAACAAGATCGGCATGCCTGCCCTGTTCGTTATGCTGGTTATTGTCATTGCCCGTGCTGTCACCTTGCCTGGGGCCGACGAGGGGCTTCGCTTTATGTTTGCCCCCAACTTCGCTCCTCTGAAGGACGACTTCTTCGGTGTGCTCTCCACTGCCGGCGGTCAGATGTTTTTCTCCCTGTCCCTGGCCATGGGCATCACCGTCACCTACGGCTCTTACCTGAGTAAGAAGGAGAGCCTGGTAAAGAACTCCCTCATTATTATTATCTCTGACACCATTGTGGCCATTATGGCCGGTATGGCTGTCCTGCCCGCCGCTTTTGCGTTAGGCGGCGCCGGAGCCGAAAAGAAGGGCCCCGCTCTTCTGTTTATCACCCTCCAGGACGTGTTCAACGCTATGGGTCCCACCGGCCCCCTCTTTGGCATCCTGTTCTATCTTCTGGTCATTCTGGCCGCAATCACCTCCGCCATCGCTCTGCTGGAGGTGCTGGTTACCTTCCTTTCTGACCGCGTCGCCCTGAAGGGCCATACCCCAGACCGGAAAAAGCTGGTTGCCATCGTCTGCTTGGTCGTGTTTGCCGAGGCCGCCCTGGTGGCCGCCGATGGCCTGGGCGCCAATAATCTGTGGATTCCCTTCAACGAGACCGGCCGTAACTTGGGCGCCTCCTGGCTGGACTTTATGGACTTTATCTCTGAGGGCGTGGCCATGCCTCTGGGCGCGCTGCTGATGTCCATCGTGATTGGCTGGTTCGTCCGTCCCAAGCTGATTCGGGATGAGGTGGAGCTGGAGGGTCACAAAATGAGCAAGGGGCTATATTCTTTCTTCCTTATCTGCATCCGGGTTATTGCTCCCCTTGGTATGGCCTTTGTCCTCTATGGCCAGCTTCAGAGCTTCTTTACGATCCCTACCTGAACAGAATATTTCAGGGCGCACAGCTTGAAGCTGTGCGCCCTGGTTTTTACTTCTTATGATAGGTCTCCGCCTGTTCCAGCAGCTCCTCCGCGCTCCGGCGCAGCACGTCGGTGACGGCGGCTCCGCCGATGAGGCGGGCCAGCTCCTCCACTCTGCCTTGCCGGTCCAGCCGGTCTACGTTGGTAAAGGTACGCCCGTTCTTCTCCCCCTTCTCCACCGAGAAGTGGGTGTCCGCCATGGCGGCGATTTGGGGCAGGTGGGTGACGCACAGCACCTGCTTGCTTCGTGCCACATCGGCCATCTTCTCCGCCACCTTCTGGGCCGCCCGGCCGGACACGCCGGTGTCCACCTCGTCAAAGACCAGACTGCCGATGCCGTCGTCCTCGGCTAGCACGTTTTTCAGGGCAAGCATGATCCGAGCCAGCTCGCCGCCCGAGGCTACCTTCTGAATGGGCTTCAGCGCCTCTCCCAGGTTGGCGGACATGAGGAACTGCACCTGGTCCATGCCGGTGTCGTCCATGCCGTCCTGGCCGGGGCTGGGGGAAAACTCGGTGACAAACCGCACCTTGGGCATGTCCAGCTGGCGCAGCTCCTCCTGCACCCGTTTCTGTAGGTCGTCCGCCGCCTTTTTCCGGGCCTTGGACAGGGCTTCTCCCCTCTTTTGGGCCTCTTTTCTGGCCTTGTCCAGCTCCTTTTCCAGCCGCTGGATGGTATCGTCGGCGTCCTGAATCTGCTCCAGCTCCGCCTTACTCTGTTCCAGATAGTCCAGCATATCGGCCACCGTGGGGCCGTATTTCTTTTTCAGGCGGTAGATCACGTCCAGCCGGCTCTCCAGCCGGTCCAGCTCCTCCGGAGAGAAGTCAAACTCATCGGCAAGGTCCCGTAGGGTCTCCGCCGCGTCGTCGGCGGCATAGCGCAGGCTGGTGAGCTTCTCCCCCAGCTCCTCCAGCTGGGGGCCCAGCCGTACCACGGAGCGGACAGCCCCCTCCGCCTCGCCGATCAGGTCACAGGCCCCCTGGCTGTCCTCCCCGCCGGACAGGGCAAACCTGGCCTCCTGAAGGGCTTCCATCAGCTTGCCCGAGCTGCGCAGGAGCGTTTTCCGGGCGTCCAGCTCCTCGTCCTCCCCTGGCCTCAGCTCCGCGCGCTCCAGCTCCCTGATCTGATACCCCAGAGTGTCAACCCGCCGGGAACGCTCCGCCTCGTCCATCTCCAGCGCGGCGATTTTTTTTCGCAGGCCGGACAGAGAGCCGTAGGCCGTCTGGTAATCCTCCAAAAGACTGCCGGTCTTGCCGAAGCTGTCCAGATAGCCCAGGTGGCAGTCCGGGTCCAGCAGCTGCTGGCCGTCGTGCTGACCGTGGATATTGAGCAGCTGCCGGCCCAGCTCCCGAAGCTGAGCTACCGTCAGCGGCCGGCCGTTCACCCGGCACACATTGCGCCCGTCCCCCTGAATCTCCCGTTGGAGCATCAGCTCCTCCCCGTCGAGAGGAAAACCTTTGTCCTCCAGCCACTGTAAAGGGAGACTGCCTGTAAACACTGCGTTCACCAGCGCCGACTTGGCCCCGGTGCGGATCAGCTCCCGGCTGGTCCGCTCCCCCAGCACGGCGCTGATGGCGTCGATGACAATGGATTTGCCCGCGCCCGTCTCGCCGGTGAGAACATTGAAGCCTCTGTCAAAGCTGATATCCGCCGACTCAATAATAGCGATATTCTCAATGTGAAGTAGGGAAAGCATTGCCCTCCCCTCCTGTTCTGTCTATTTTAGCAGCTTGTGGACCTCGCCGCTGAACTGCTGGGCCAGGGCGCTGTCCCGCATGATGAGGATGCCGGTATCGTCGCCGGCCAGGCTGCCCACCATACCGTCAATATCCATGCTGTCCAGGGCGGAGCAGGCGGCGGAGGCCAGGCCGGGCATGGTGCGCACCACCACGATATTCTGGGCCACGTCCACTGAGACCACGCCCTCCTTAAAGATGTTGCGCAGACGGACGTCAAAAGCCGATGGGAGCTTTCGCTCCGATACGGCGTACCGATACCCACCCGAACTGGTAAGCTCCTTCACCAGCCGAAGGTCCTTAATGTCCCGGGAGATGGTGGCCTGGGTAGTGGAAAAACCTCTGGCCCGCAGCGCCTCCAGAAGCTGCTCCTGAGTGTCGATATCCTGTTCCTGAATAATATTCAAAATCTCACGCTGTCGGATGTTCTTCATGGAAGCAGTCCTCCCAGTTTTTGATTGATGACCTGATAAAAACTGCGGTTTGCCAGGCGCACAAGCTGAGTCGAACGCGCCCCCTGGTTGATCTCCACCCGGTCGCTGCCGGTCAGGCGGACGGCCTTGCCGCCGTCAACCGACAAGTATAAATACTTGCGGTTCCCTCTGGGGAGCTGGACAGTAACCACACGCTCCGGAGCCAGCACCATGGCCCGGGCAGCCAGCTGGTGGGCGCACACCGGGGTGACAATAATACTTTTGGAGGTTGGCTCCACGATGGGTCCGCCCGCCGACATGGAGTAAGCGGTGGAGCCGGTTGGGGTGGCTACAATAACGCCGTCGCCTGTAAGGCCGGTTATCTTTACGCGGTCTGCCAGCACCTCCATCTCGGCCACCCGGGCCATAGAGCCCTTGGAGATGACCGCGTCGTTCAGGGCGGAGTCCTCATAGATGACTTTGCTCCCACGGAGCACCCGGACATCCAGCATCATCCGCTCCTCCACCGAGTACATTCCGTGGGCCAGCGGGGTCAGCAAAGGCAGCTCGCCCCGTTCCAGCTCCGCCATAAAGCCCACGCTCCCAGTGTTGACGCCCAGAATGGGCACACCGCACAGGGTGGCGTCCCGGGCGGCGTGAAGGATGGTGCCGTCGCCGCCGAAGCAGATCAGCAGGTCAGCGGTGGGCAGCTCCTTTTCCAACAAAGACAGTGGGACCTGACGGGGCAGCTCCAGCCGGTCCCCCTTCTTGGGCTGAAAAGGCAGACACAGCACGGTTTGGGCGCCGGCGTGTTCCAGTATCCGCCTGGCCTCCAGGGCCACCCGCATCCCTTTGTCCCGGTAGGGGTTAGAGCTGAGTACGATCTTCATTCCTGCTTCTCCTTCCAAACACTGTGGGACTGCTCCACCAGATCGCTCAAGTTCCCCGTGTACACGGGACCCTCCCCCGCCTGAAGATACCCTAAATATTCAATGTTGCCCTCCGGACCCTTGATGGGGGAAAAGGTAAGGTCTCTCACCGTAAATCCCGCCTGAGCGGCGTGGTCCAGAAAACGCTCCAGCACCTCCAAGTGAACAGCTGGGTCCCGGACCACTCCCTTTTTGCCCACCTTGTCTTTACCAGCCTCAAACTGGGGCTTGACCAGACACACGGCCTGGCCGTTGTCCTTCACCAGCGGCCTCAGGGCGGGCAGGATCAGGCTGAGGGAGATAAAGGACACGTCCACAGAGAAGAAATCCAGCTCCTCCGGAATCTGTTCCCTGGTGAGATACCGGGCGTTGGTTCGCTCCATACACACTACCTGGGGATGGGTGCGCAGCTTCCAGTCCAACTGGTTGTAGCCCACATCCACGGCGTACACCAGCTTTGCCCCATTCTGGAGCATACAGTCGGTAAAGCCGCCGGTAGAGGCCCCGATATCGGCGCAGACCTTATCCTCCAGGCGGATGGGCCACAGCCCCATGGCCTTCTCCAGCTTCAGGCCGCCCCGGCTCACATAGCGCAAGAGGCGCTTGGTCCGCACCTCCACCGTGTCGTCCTCTCCCAGGCCAGCTCCCGCCTTCAATTGTTTCTGGCCGTTGACGTAGACCTCGCCGGCCATAATGAGGGCTTGGGCCTTCTGCCGGCTATCAGCCAGACCCAGCTCGGTCATCACGATATCAAGCCTCTGTCTGGCCACGGCCCAGCACCTCCAGCGCTTTTTTAAAGATACCCGCCCCATCCAGAGACAGGTCCTGTTTCAGCAGTCCGACCGCCCCGTGGGGGATAAGGCCCTCGCCGCAGTTGACAAGGGCCACCCTGGCGGGCAGACCGGCCTCCTCCAGCCGGGCGGCCAGCCTCTGGCCCACGCCGCCTCGGGCCGCCTGTTCCTCGGCGACCAGTAGGATCCCCGTCTTGCGGACAGAGAGCTCAACCATATCCGGGATAAGCGGCGTAATCTGGTTCAGCTTGACTACCTCGGCCCGGATTCCACGCTGCTCCAGCAGGTCAGCGGCCTCCAAAACGCAGTTGATTTCTGTGCCGTAGCCTGCCAGGGTGATGTCGCCGCCCCAGCGCAGGATGACCGAGGGGGCCTCGCCTCCCGTCCCCGTGTAGCCGCCCTCGCCGCCCCGGGGGTAGCGCACGGCCACCGGACCCTCGATCCGGAACAAGGCCCGTTCCAGCATGACCTCCAGCTCGGCGAAGCTGGCGGGGGCCAGTACCGTCATGTTGGGCACGGTATCCAGAAATGCGGCGTCAAAAAGGCCGTGGTGGGTCTCGCCATCGTCCCCCACCAGCCCGGCCCGGTCCACCCCCAGCACCACATGGAGGTTGTCAATCGCCATGTCGTGAATCAGCATGTCGTAGGAGCGCTGGAGAAAGGTGGAGTACACCGCAAACACAGGGATCGCCCCCTGTTTTGCCATTCCTGCGGCCATGGAGGCGGCACAGCCCTCGGCAATGCCCACGTCAAAGAAGCGGTCCGGGAACTTCCCGGCAAACTTCTCCAGCCCCGTTCCCCCGGTCATGGCGGCGGTAATGGCGCACACCCGCCTGTCCCGATCTGCCAGCCGGGTCAGGGTCCGGCCAAAGACGGCGGAAAAATTCTCTCCCGGCTCCCGTGTCAACTTGCCGGTGAGGGGATCAAAGGGAGCCACGCCGTGGAAGGCGTCCGGGTTCTCCTCGGCGGGCAGAAAGCCCTTGCCCTTTACCGTCTTGATATGGAGCAGCACCGGCTCGTCGATCTCCCTGGCGTACCGCAGCAGTCTGGTCAGGAAGGGCAGGTTGTGACCGTCCACCGGCCCAAGGTAGCGGAAGCCCATGTCCTCGAACATACTGCAAGGCAGCAGGAACTGCTTCAACGCCTGCTTTACCCGGTGAGTGACCCGATAGACCGCCCGGCCGGGGGCGGTAGCATTCATGATACGGCGGTAGTGCTTTTTAAAGGTGAGATACTGGGGCTTAAGCCGCTGTCTGGCCAGGTGCTCCGCCACGCCGCCCACGTTGGGGGTGATGGACATACCGTTGTCGTTGAGGATGACCAGCAGCTGCCGGCCGCACTCCCCCGCGTTGGACAGCCCCTCGTAGGCCAGCCCGCCGGTGAGGGCGCCGTCGCCGATGAGGGCGATCACCCTGTAGTCCTCTCCCAGCATGTCCCTGGCCCGAGCCATCCCCAGGGCCACCGCCACCGAGTTGGAGGCGTGTCCGGCGATAAAGGCGTCGTGGACGCTCTCGTTGGGCTTGGGGAAGCCGGCCACGCCGCCATACCGGCGCAAAGTGTCCAGAGTCCGCCCGGTGATGAGCTTGTGGGCATAGCACTGGTGGCCCACGTCAAAGACCAGCCGGTCCACCGAGGTGTCGAACACCCGGTGAAGGGCCACTGTCAGCTCCACCGCCCCCAGGTTGGAGGCCAGATGCCCGCCGGTCTTGGACACGTCCTCCACCAGCTCCCGGCGCAGCCAGGCGCACAAAGCCTCTCCTTCCTGATCAGTCAGGCGGAAGAGGATGGGTTGATTTTTTTCATCGGGCACAATCAAAACACAATTCCTCCCGGAAATCTGGACTTAGAACCTGCATTTACAATCCTTAAGCACTGTCTGTCAAGTTCTTATTTTGTCCGCTGGGCCAAAGATTTCGCCAGCCAAATGTGGAACTCAGGCTGAGCGAAGCCGTCCACCGCCCTGGCGGCTCGCCGGGTCAGCTCCTCCACCAGGGCGGCGCAGCCCTCCAGCCCCAGAGCGGTGACATAGGTGCTCTTCTCGTTGACCCGGTCGGAGCCCACCGGCTTGCCCAGCTCCGACTGGGAGCTGATGACATCCAGCATATCGTCCCGTACCTGGAAGGCCTGGCCCAGAGCCTGGGCGTAGTCCCGCACCCTGGCCCGCTGTTCCGGGGTTCCGCCGGCGGCGATACAGCCCAGCTCGGCGGCGGAGGAGATGAGCGCTCCTGTCTTTAATCTCTGGAGCAGCTCTAGCTCCTCCCGGCCCAAGGTCTTGCCCTCCCCGGCCATATCCAGAGCCTGCCCCCCCACCATACCGGCGGAGCCGGCGGCGCGGGACAGACAGCCTACCGCCTCCACAATCCGCTCAGCGGGCAGGTGGGCTCTGGTCAGCTGCTCAAAGGCGGCGGTGAGCAAGGCGTCCCCCGCCAGAATGGCGGTGGCCTCCCCGTAAACGATGTGGTTGGTGGGCCGGCCCCGGCGCAGGCCGTCGTTGTCCATGGCGGGCAGGTCGTCGTGAATCAGAGAGTAGGTGTGGACCATCTCCACCCCACAGGCGAAAGGCAGCGCCGCCTCTGGGTCTCCGCCGCACAGGCGGCAGGTCTCCAAGGTGAGGATCGGGCGGATGCGCTTGCCTCCGGCCAAAAGGGAGTACTCCATGGCCTCCTGCAGGTCGGCGTGGCGGGCCTCCGCAGCAAACACGCGGGCCAGACACTCCTCAATCAGAGCCCGGTCCCGGGCCGTTCTATCTGTAAAGGTATTTTCCATGTCAGCTATTCCCCCCAAAGGGTTCCTCCATAATCTCTCCGTCTCTCCCGGCGGTAAGCAGGCTCACCTTCTGCTCCGCCTCATCCAGCTGCCTGGTGCACTCCCGCAGCAGCTTGGCCCCCTCCTCGAACAGGCCCATTGCCTGCTCCAGCGGGGCGTCCCCCTTTTCCAACAGGGAAATGATTTCCTCCAGCCGGGCCATGGAGCCCTCAAAATCCAGCTTCTTCTTTGCGGCCATTGGCGTTCTCCTTTTCTACAGTACCCGGCAATTTACGCTGCCGTCCGATAAGGTCAATTTCAGCTTGTCTCCGGAGGCCACATCGGCGGCGCAGATCACCGCTTTTCCGTCCTCTCGCTGGGCGATGGCGTAACCCCGGCCCAGCACCTTCAACGGACTCATGGCATCCAGGGCGGCAGCCAGAGCGTTGAGCCGCTCCCGGCGCTGTGCAACGGTTCGGGCCGCGCTGCCGGGAAGCGCGGCAGACAGGGCGGACAACCGCTCACGCTGGCCGGCCGCAGCGTGGCGCAGGCTGTGAGCCAGACGGCTGCTCTGAAAATCCAGCAGCAGGCGCTTCTCACGAAAGTAAGAGGCAGGTTCTGTCATAGGACGGCTGGCAGCCAATCGGTCCAGCCTCTGCCGGTATCCGGCCAGAAGGGCGGATACCGCCCCTTCCAGCCTCTCCCCGTCCCCCAGAAGAGACATGTATATCTCGTTCTGGTCAGGTACCGCCAGCTCGGCGGCGTTTGACGGTGTGGACGCCCGCAGATCGGCCACAAAATCAGATATGGTCACATCGGGCTCATGGCCCACGGCGGAGATGACTGGAATTTCGGACCGGTAGATGGCCCGGGCCACCATCTCCTCGTTGAAGGCCCAAAGGTCCTCCATGGAACCTCCGCCCCGACCGGTAATAATCAGGTCAGCTGCGCGGTGCAGATTGACCCATTGAAGGGCGGCGGCAATCTCCTGGGGGGCTTCCTCTCCCTGGACCCGCACAGGGATTACCCGCACCTCAGAAAGCGGCCATCGGGCTCCAAGAATGCGGATCATGTCCCGCACTGCCGCTCCGGCGGGCGAGGTAACCAGGGCAATTTTCCCGGGAAACACCGGGAGCGCCTTTTTGTGCGCCGGGTCAAAGAGGCCCTCCCGGGCCAGCTTCTCCTTCAGCTGCTCAAAGGCCAGGGCCAGATCTCCTACCCCCTCGGGTGTGAGGCGGGCACAGTAGAGCTGATACTGGCCGTCCCGTGGAAAGACGGTCACGCGGCCGGCGGCGATCACCTGCATTCCGTTCTCCGGCCGGAACCGCAGGGACTGGGCGTCGCTGCGGAACATGACACACCGCAGGGCCCCTTCCCCGTCCTTGAGGGTAAAATAGTGGTGCCCGGAGGGGTACATTTTGTAATTGGACAGCTCCCCCCGCACCAGCAGCCTGGATAAGAGGTGGTCCCGGTCCATCATGTTCTTCAGATACTGGCCCACCTGGCTGGGGGTCAGTATGGTATCCTCTCTCATTGTCTCCCCTCCGCCTGGGCCGCACGCCAGGTAAGGATCGCCGTCCCCATGGCGTTGTCGGTGGAATACTGTGGCTGCGCAAAAATGGCGTCGCAGGTGTGCGCCAACCCTGTCCGCAGCTGAGAATTGGAGGCTACCCCTCCGGAGAAAAGCACCGGCAGGCCGGGATAACGCCGCTGGGCCTCCCGGGTGGCGCGGCACACCACGTCAGAGACGGTGTCTATTGCGAAGCGGGCGATGTTGGCCTTTTTCTCTCCTTTCTCCGCCAGGGCCTTCACCCGGTTCTCCATTCCGGACAGAGAAAATGTAAGGTCTTTTAGCTTTACCCTTGGCTCATAGCAGGCGTCCGCTTGGGCATACAGCCCGTCCAGGGCCTTCCCCGCCGGGAATTGCAGCCCCAGCAGCACACCGGTGCGGTCGATGAGCTGTCCGGCGGACAGGTCACTGGTACCACCGATGATTTCGGCGGTGACGGAGGGCCCCTCCGGCCTCACCAGCAACAGCTCGGTGGTTCCTCCCGACAGGTGCCAGGCCAGAAAGGGGGCATTGAGGAGGTCCATCCGCCCGGCGGACCAGGCGGCAGCGGCCAGGTGTCCCTGCTGGTGGGAGTGGGCATAGAACGGGACGCCCAGGATGGCGGCAATCCCCCGGCCCTGGCTCTCCCCCGCCAGAAAGCAGGGCATGTAGGAGCCCTCTACCGCCCTGGGACGGGTGGAGGCCCCTACCGCCCGGATGTCCCCTATCTCCAGCTGCTCCAGCAGCTGGGGCAGGCGCTTCACGTGCTGAAACAGGGCGTCGCTCTGCCGCAGGCCCAGCTCGCCGGGACGCACCTCCAGCAGGTAGCCGAGATTCACCCCCCTCTCCCCGTCAAAGAGGGCAACGGAGGTGGTGTAATTGCTGGTGTCCAGCCCCAAAACAGGCATCACGCCTCCTCCTCCGGGGCCTTCTTCTCCGGCCGGGGCGGGGTGTCCTCAAACTCCGTGCGGACGAAGGTGCCCAGGATGCCGTTGACGAAGGATACCACGTCCGCCGGCTCATACCGCTTGGCGATCTCCACCGCCTCGTTGATGGCAGCGGCGTTGGGGATGTCGGGCATGTAGAGAACCTCGTACATGGCGGTGCGCATCACCGCCGCCGCCATA
>OFFY01000583.1_pt1 | contig 36530 bp, 29 predicted proteins | sample 1521481 | NCBI WGS metagenome assembly OFFY01 (sample SAMEA3504117, study PRJEB24116) | mouse gut metagenome | biome: mouse gut; feature: mouse-associated habitat; material: faeces | place: Denmark | collected 2011
GTGTCCCATTATAATTATGAATTTTGATAGAAATTTGAGAACGTATAAAACAGTATTTAATAACAGATCTTTCCTGTAAGAGAACAAAGAATGCGCATAAAAGGAACCCCGCATTTTCATGCGAGGTTCAGATTTTTTACATATTAGCTATCAAAGCTGCAATATCCTCCGGACTCATAGCCCTGTTTGGATCAGATAAATCCGGTAACGGAGGCTTTATATCTTCCATAATTCCAACAGTTGTATCCGGCAATTCTTCTGTTGCAGCATTTGCAATTAAAGCTGCGATTTCTTCCGGTCTCAGAATACCGGCCGATGCTCCTGGTTTTGGCACAGGTATCATCTTAGGCTCAACATTCAGCTCCGGCATTAATGTTGGCTCAATGACTGGTTCCGGTATGGGTTCTGACTCTTCAACAGGTTCCTCATCAGCACTGGCCAGTAAAGCCATGATTTCTTCCGGCGTCAGCATATTATTGATTTCCGGCATTTCTATTGGCTCCGGCATTTCTGATGCTTCCGGTTCTGCTGTTACCATTGGTTCCGGGATTTCTGCCGGTTCTTCCATTGCAATTGGTTCCGGCATCGGTTCTTCTGTTATCACTGATTCAGATACCTCTTCTTCCGCTGCAATTGGCTCTGATTCAGGGATTTCCACCAATTCCGGCATTGACTCTTCCATTGCAATTGGTTCCGGTTCTGGCATCTCCACTGACTCCGGTTCTGCTGTCACTTCTGGTATCGGTTCTTCCATTACCACTGGTTCCGGTATTGGTTCTTCTGCTGCCATCGGTTCCGGGACTTCCACTGATTCTGGTATTGCTTCTTCCATTATGGTTGGTTCCGGTTCTGGCATTTCTACTGACTCTGGTTCAGAAACTGATTCTTCCATTATCATCGGTTCCGGTTCTGAAATCAGTTCTTCCATTACAGTCGGTTCCGGTTCTGACGCTATTACCGGTTCCAGGGTTGGTTCCGGTGTTTCTGCCGGTTCTTCCATCATAATTGGCTCCGGCTCTGATATTTCCACTGGCTCTGGCTCAGAAACTGCTTCTTCCATTACCACCGGTTCCGGTATTGGCTCTTCCGCTGTTATCGGTTCCGGTTCTGCTGACATTTCCGGTATTTCTACTGGCTCTGGCGCTTCCGATTCTGCTGGCATCTCCGGTATTATAACAGGTTCTGGCTCCTGAATCATAACCGGTTCCGGTTCTGGCGCTATTACTGGTTCCGGTTCTGACGCTATTACCTGTTCCGGCATTGGCACCGGTTCAACATAGGAACTTTCTTTTATGATGGAAACCTGATCCATCACAGACTGAGGAATCTGGTCAATTTTTTCAGGTATCACATCAATAATATCTTTTATCAGACTGGAAGACTGCTGAATCTTCTCTATTAACTCCTTCTGATCATCATCCATTTTCTGTATCTTCTTCTGATATATTTCATCCTGTTTGGATAAAACCTCATCTTTCATTTCATAAATGGACTGTTGAAATTCTTCCATCTGTTTTAACAACTGGTCATTGGAATTCATCAGAGCATTGGCATTTTCCTTACTGCGGCTGATTGTGATTTTAGCAACCTTTTTCTGACCATCCATCAGAGATTCCAGCATATTGGCAATTTTCTTCTGATTTACAGAATTTGCCTTTTCCAGAGGCATAATTTTCTGACCGATAAAATTCAGCTTTTCATCCAGTTCCTGAAATTTTTTCTGTGAAACCAGATGTGTGGATTTCTCCGCTTTCATAATATCCACATACTGTTCTTCTGAACGCTGGCTTTCCCTTTCTCCCAGTTTCAGCCATCTGCTGATTGTCAGGCTGACACAGATTAACGTTACAATTGCAGCAATCCCCAGTATCTGGTAATTATTCTGCATATTGACAATAATATAAATATCAAATAAAAATACAAATAAGGTAATAACCGATATGGCCTGTACTTTTATCTTTCGTGAACTGTCATTTTCCATTTATTTTCCTCCGTCGTACAAATGAAATATTCAAAATCACAAATACAGTATGGTAAATTATGCCGGTTCGACATACATAATAATCTTTTGGTATTATAACACAAAATTTATTGCTTTGCAAACCTTCTTACTGATACTTTTCTATCTTTTGCCTGCCATCCTTACATATATCATACCGTCATTATTTCTGTAAAAATAAATCGAAAAACAGCTCTGTTCCACCTTTCATATACAGGTTTGAATCAAAATTGCAGGGCAGATATTTCCAAAAAACTTGGAATACGACCTTCTGATGATTCAAATTCCATGATGCCTCAACGTCTTATTTATGCCACGAAAGACTTTCGAAATGCTATAGCACATAACGATGTAGTTTTCGATACACGTTTCCGAACTGGAAGCATTGATAAACAGGTAGGAAATGCTATTTCCAATGCTACTGGAGTAAGGGGATTAACTTTTGAAACTATTACAGACTATTTAGTTTTAGTAATTTACCAATTGAAACTTCTTCATATATCAAAAACAGAAATGAAACATATTATATCGGGATTTGAAGATATAGTAGAAAAATTACGCAATAGTGTTCCAATAAGTATTTTTAACCAGATTATCCATACTGATAATAATGCTAAACTCACCAAATTAAAAAATTTTGTTAAATCGTGAAAATCCTTGCATTTTCTATCCTTTTCTTGTATACTATAAATGTGAATAGCGGTGCGTCTCTACGGAGCGTACTTGAGAGAATCGGATGCGTCCGGTTCTCTTTTTAATAAAAAAAGTTTATCTATATCTTTTAAATAAATATTCCTGTATGATAATCTATAACTTCGTCTCAACATCGAGCTGTTGACAAAGTACTTTCCCCAAAATCAATATTCTATATATTGTTTTCTATAATCCAAATAGGTTCTATATATTGTTTATAATTACAATTCATCTTTTTAAAGAGGGGGTTTGTCAACAGCTCGAAGTTGGGACGAAGTTATAGATCATCGTATAGAAATTTCTTTAAAAGACATAGATGAACTTCTGTAAGATAGATTATTTTATACTCTTTTTCTATGGAGATGGTGAGATTATGTCTATCCCCTTAGAAAAATGTATGATATACTGTAAAAACAAACAACGAGCGTACATAAAACTTGGTATTCCGATTTAGAATTTCAAGTTTAAGGATATACGAAGCAGCAGAACTTGAAGTCGCAAATTGTGATTTCAAGTTACTCATAGTTTTAAGGTTCCAAGCTGGCACTTCAAAATAGAAAGGGCGATAAAGATGGCTGATACAGAACAAACAGCTCTGACAAAGGCAAATAATGATAATCAAGAAATAAACATTGAATCAGCAGAGTAAGATATAAAAAGCATGATATATGTTATCCGTAACCAGCAGGTTATGATAGACAGTGATTTAGCGATGCTGTATCAAGTAGAAACGAGAGTATTAAATCAGGCAGTAAAGCGTAACATTTCAAGATTTCCAGAAAGATTCCGATTTCAACTGACGAAAGAGGAATATGAAAACTTGAAATCACAATTTGTGATTTCAAGTTTGGAGGATGATAATGGATATGGCGGACGTAGGAAATTGCCATTTGTATTCACAGAACAAGGGATTGCAATGCTTTCTGCTGTTTTGCGTAGTGATGTTGCTATCCGAGTAAGCATTAGGATTATGGACACTTTTGTGGAGATGCGGAAGTATATGGCAAATACCTCTTTGCTGTATGAGCGGTTAAATGCAATGGAGGTTCGCCAGATAAATTACCAAGCGGAAACAGATGAGCGTTTTGAGAGAGTTTTTGAGTACATATCCGAGCATGAGGAATCCAGTCAAAAGGTATTTTTTGACGGACAGATTTACGATGCGTTCAGTCTGATAGTAAATCTAATTCAAAAAGCAGAGAAAGAAATCACTCTGATAGACGGATATGTGGATGTTGGGACATTGAATTTGCTTTCAAAGAAAAAGTCTGATGTTGCAGTAACTATTTATACACAGAAACAGACGAAGCTAACGAAAGCCGATGTTAAGTATTTCAATGCACAGTACCCGACATTGAAGATAAAATATACCAAAGTATTCCATGACAGATTTTTGATTCTTGACCGAACAATAGCCTATCATGTAGGAGCGTCTTTGAAAGATGCGGGAAAAAAGTGTTTTGGAATCAATCTAATTCAAGATGCAGGCATCATCAAAGACATCCTGCAAAGGTTGGAACTGGAAACGGAGAAATAAGAAGTTCTTTGAGGTCGCAATTTGCGACCTTAGAAAAAATGCAAACAGCTTAAACTATTCGGGGATTCGTTGTGAAATGCAGGTATCAATCGGGAAAGGCTTTACAGCGTAACATTTCCCTAAATTCAAGCCCCTTGCTAATCGCCTGCTAAAAGGAGCATTTAAAATACCTTAAAATCAGCAGTCACACGGAGGTACGAGATAACATTCTGATTCCGTGACAAGCAAGGAAATAAAGGGATTATATAACACTAAGAGGGAGCTGCTTACTGGCAAATGGTTCTACTCCTAAGCGGTAGGCCGGAGGTTCAAATCCTCTTAGCGACATCTTAAAAATTCCGGGAATACTGGGATGCCAGAGTTTCCGGTATTTTATTATATCTAAGTTTACTAATCAAAATGGCAATTCTGCTAATGGTTCAAAAAATTTTACTGAAAACCTTGTTAATTAAAATAGAATAAGTACATAAACGTATCGGCGCTATGAAAAGATGGCATAGAATTAATAAACAAATACTGCAAAAGCTTTTTCATTCTTTAAAAATATGATATGATACAGTCAGATGTTTAAGTTGTTTCGAGATGATTATTTTTTTATCATATGCTCATAAAGCAAAGGAGGAAAAGTAAGATGCGTGAAATTACAATCCTAAAGGGAGATGAATTTAAGATTGCGGTAAAAGATAAGATTGAAGAGAATGATATCTTTTTTGAAGAATACAGGCGTGCTGCCGAGATGCTGAATGAAATTACAGGGGCGTGGATCAGTAAAAAAACGAGGCAGAGAGAATGGTCCTGGAAAGAGCAGGATTTTGAAAATAACATCATTGCATTCTGCGGTGAACGGGGAGAAGGAAAAAGCAGCGCGATGATGACCTTTGTCAATGCAGTATATGAGGATAAGAAAAAAGAAAATAAGGTTTTTTCAGCGTGCAGATTCTTAAAAGAAGTGCGCTTTTTGACACCTATCCTGATAGATCCCACGCAATTTGACGATGTACATAACGTATTGGATATTGTTTTGGCAAAGATTTTTCAGAATTTCTATATGGAATGTAACGATGATACCAGTTCTTATGAAAGAAACAGAGAACAGCTTTTGGATCGGTTTCAAAAAGTTTACCGTTATATTTCTCTGATCAATAACCAGAAACAAATGCTGGATGATGAATTTGATTATGAGGGGAACATCAGTAAATTGACAAAACTGGGAGAAAGTACAAAATTAAAAGAAGAACTCTCAAAATTGATTGCAGAGTACCTTGCCTTTATGGATCAGAGTGAAAAACAGCATCAGCTGATCATTGCCATTGACGATTTGGATCTTTGCAGTGCAAATGCCTATAAAATGGCGGAGCAGATCCGAAAATATCTGATGATTCCGAATGTATCGATTGTGATCAGTGTAAAGATCGACCAGCTGGAATTATGTATCCGGGAAAAGAATCTGAAAGATTTTGAAGAAATCTATAAAAACAAAGAAGAAGCCGTATACAGACAGTTAAATAATGAAGTCAGTACAATGTCGGAACGTTATATTTCTAAGCTGATTCCGAAACAAAGACGAATTTATCTTCCGAAAGTGCAGAGTTTTGATCAGATCCATATTACATACAAAGACAGAGAAAACGATACCATAATCTGGGAGTCGGTTCAGCCGGAAGAAGGAGAAAAAAATTTCACCTCCGTTATGCTGGATATGATTTATAAAGCTACGGGAATGCGGTTTCTACCGGAAGAAGGCGGAAAGAGTTATTTGTTTCCGAATAATCTTCGGGATATGATCAGCTGGATTGCCTTAATCGGAAATTTCAGTAAAACAGAAAACAAAGAAAACGGTTATCTTGAGAATATTCAGGAATTTGAGCGTTATGTACAAAGAGAGTGGACAGAAGATCATTTAAAGCTGTATGAAGGCCTCACCTTACAGGATATTGAAACCATGGATGCTTACCACATGCATATTGCGGTAAAACGCATATTGGAAGGAATTTACAGTGAAATCAATCCAGGCTATGATCCGAAATATCATGTTCCCACACATGATCGTATGGACAGTTTTTATCAGGTCATCGGCTGGTTTTATATTTTTAAAAAAAATGTGGTGGATATCGGTACAGAAGGTTATATCAGCCGGCTGCGCACCATCTATACAATACGAATGAATCGGTGGCTGAACAGCGGAGAACAGACGGAACTGACAGAATTTATGAACGGATATTTGTTCGGAGAATATTTTTCAAATGTACTGCCTGCGCATGCAAATAGCGGTATGGACCGTTCCCGGTTTCCGGTTCCAACCATAGAATGTTATAATCAGATATTAAAGATGATCAAAAGCAACTTGCCTGAACTTTCGGTTCCGGAATACGGAAAGATTTACAAGATTTCTAAAATCAAACAGGATGAAAACAGGACCTGCTATTTACAGGCATGGATTGTGCTCGGATTATTGTCGAACATATTTTATACCAATAATAATCAGGTGATCTTTTCTTCTGACGGAACTGTCATTTATGATAACAACAGCATCAATTATTTTATTCATGTCAGCTTAGAAAATTATCTGGTTGGGTTAAGCGATCTGGATGCGATCTATGATAAGGTAAATATGGCAAGGCTGGGAATCAAGGAAGAAGAATTTAAAGAAACGATCCGCAGGATGCAGGAAGAAAATAAGGAAATTATAGAGTGTGCAAAAAAACTTATCTGTAATGTAGATTTAATTCTGGGAATGAAAGATTACTGTATCAAACACCGGGATTATAAAAAAGATACAACGGATGATACGGACAGGTGCCGAAAGCTTGCAGATACATTTTTGAAAAATACTGCAGAGTATATGAATCAAAACGGGATCGCATGCACGCCCGAAAAATTTCAAACATTTTCTTTGGGAGACGAAAAAGAACCGATGGCTGTGAGCAGCCTGTACGCAGAATTATTTGATTTAAGCCTGGCAAATAGAAATGTTCAGAAAGAATTTGAAAGAAAGAAAAAAGTAGACGATCTTGTTTCGGAATTTCGAAGAAAATTGGTTGAAATGCCGGATTACTGGAATCCCAAAGAAGTTGCGGTTCCAAAAACATTGAGAAAATTAACGGCAGAGAATTTGAAACTGCATTTGGATGATTTGGCGTCTAATATTCAGCGGTATAACGGAATTACGAAAAAGCCGCTGGAACATGTGGATGTAGAAGGATTGTGCCGGTTATACGGAGCAATTGCGGATCTGTATATCAGAAATAAAGAATTAAATGTTCCTGAAGAATTGTATGGAGAATATAAACGCCTGGTACTCATTCAGGATCAAATAAAACTTGAGGAATTTTAAAGCACAGGCGCTTTGAATGACATGAGAAACAGATTCTGCAGCGGGCGCTGCATAAGACAGAGGAAACCATATGGATATTGAAAAAGGAAATCTGGAACTGTTATTTTTAAAAATACCATATACGAAGATAACAAAAAAACCGACATTAGAGAAATCAGGGCATGATTACAGACAGGTAAATAAAGATCTTTATATGCAATATGCCCAGAATGTATTTTCCAATTATTCGGAAGATGAACGATATCATCATTATCAAAAACTGCTTCAGGATATGAAAAACAATCCGCAGGGAAATTGCAGCATCTTTCACTTTATTATGACAATTGCAAAAAAACTTCTGGTCTATGACGGAAACGAAATGACCTGCCGGTTTCAGGAAATCCTGCGCTGGCGGGAAGTTTCTTTTTTGCTGGGGCAGGATTTTTTCACCTGTGCGTTTTTGGCGGCGCATGATCTGGAAAAAGGATATCAGTCGAAAAATTTTTCCTGGCTGCCGATCATACGCAGCAACGACAATCGCCTGCATAATATTTTAAAACGCGGCATGGCTGAGAATCATTTTCATTTGGCAGGATCTACCAAGGTATTTGAATTAAACTGGATCTGTCTGATGAACTTAATCGAAGGCAGAATGCACGATTTTAAGAAACTGCCTGCGGCGCTGCAGGTTCATTCTGTGGATCGGATTCGGAGTGAGGGAAACAGAGAAAGCTTTTATGCAGAATGCCAAAGAGCGGCGCTTTACCGGGTCTATCTGTTTTCAGTCCTCAAGCAGGATTACGCACTAAAGGAAAGAATAGAAAAACTGGTGCAGAAAGCAGACCGGGAAGAACCGATGGAGCGTCTGACGGCAGAGATTCAGGATATGATCGTGCTGGCAAAATATTTGTACGGGGCAAAAATAGAAAGCGCCGGTTCATCAGAGACCGACAGAACGATAAAATGGAAGCAGATTAAAAAAGGTTCTGTTCTGGATTATGCATTTGAAAAGGATATGGCAGATAAAAATGACAGAGATTGCTGTCTTTTAACGGGAGAACGGCGTTTTTTGTACGAATGTTACAAAGCGTCTGTCACCGGAGCATTTAGCGGATATCAAAAAAATCTGTTTTATATCTATTTATCGATCCGCACCCATTTCCGCGGAGAATTGATACAAATCAACAGACAGGTGGGATTTGCAAATTTCAGCAATTATCAGGACAGAAAAGAGATTTTTATTGAAGGACAGAAAGAATACGAAGATGAATTGATTCGCCTGGCGTTAAATGAAACGATGCGGAAACAAAATATCGTTTCCCTGGAAGCAAGGATCTGCCCAAAAAACAGCGCGGCAAAATTATATCAAAGTATTACAAAAAGCCAGAATATTGCAAAAAGCGAAACAAAAGCAGAAGAAAAAGTGATCTATGTGCTGCATTTTCCGAAAAAGAAAGATCAGGCGTTTAGTGCAGGTACGCCGCGCAACCAAAACGTTCGAATGGCTTCGTTTCGACAGGCAAGAAGCATTGCGGCTTTGTTGGAAAAGGAAACGGATATCAATGAAAAGATTCGTGGAATCGATGCCTGTTCCAGTGAAATTGCCTGCCGTCCGGAAGCGTTCGGACAGGTATTCCGTTATTTGCTGGATTTGGAATTTCCATGTAAGAAAGGCGGTATGAAAACAAAACTGCATGCAACATATCATGCCGGTGAAGACTTTTTGGATATTGCAGACGGGCTTCGTGCAATCGACGAGGCAATAGAATTCTGCGGGCTGGAACGAGGAAGCAGGATCGGACATGCGCTGGCGCTTGGTATTTCTCCCTGGGATTACTATAAATATAAAGGATGTAAGCTGACACTTCCCAAGCAGGTTCTGTTGGATGATCTTGCCTGGATATTAGCCAAAGCAGACGAAACGGGATGCATCATAGAAAATCAGTTGCGAGCAGAATTAAAAGAACGATTTTATCATCTTTATGAAGAAATATACGGAGAACATGTGAGTACAAAAAACAAGGTATCTGTATGGGATTATTATCAAAGCTGGAAACTGCGGGGCGATCAGCCTGCTTTTTACCGGTTAGAAGAGGAGGAATTTTTAAAACAGCTGACAAGGAAGCAGATTCAAAGATTTGACAGATACGGGTGGAACCATAAGGCAGGCAGTCATATCAGAAAAACGGAATGCGCCAGAAATTTATATTTTGCCTACCATTATAATCAAATCGTCAGAGAAACCGGCGATGAAAAGACAGAATGGAAAATGGATCAAAGATACGCGGATCTTATTTATCAGCTTCAGGAAAAAATGATACAAAAACTGGTGCAGGAGGGAATCGGAATCGAAACAAATCCGTCGTCGAACTATCTGATCGGTACCATTCAAAAATACGATGAACATCCCATCTTACGTTTTAATTCCAGAAAATTAAAAGATGTTTCAAAGAACATGTCGTTACATGTATCCATGAATACGGATGATCAGGGGGTATTTGATACATTACTGGAAAATGAATATGCATTGATGGCCATGGCTCTGAAAAAAGCAAAAGATGAGAATCATCAGCCGTTATATGATATCGAAGATATTTACGAGTGGATCGATTATGTGCGGAAAATGGGAGTTGAGCAGGTGTTTGTATAAAAAATACAATAAGTACAGGGAATTTCCGGAAACAATCATAACAATTTTTATATTTTGCACAAACAATGAGGATAAACTTGTGAAAATTCACAAAAATAAAGTAGAAAAGCATGTTTTTTTGTGATATACTGAACACAGATTTATCAACTTTTATAGAGGAGAAGGGAGTATAGTATGAGGATAAAAACAATTACAAAGCTGTTGTCAGCAGTGTTATCGGCTTCGATATTAGCCGCATCCGTGCCGACGGCATTACTGGCGGAACCTGCGGTGCCGGCAGAAGCCGGTGAAACAACAACGGAAAGAAATCCGCTGAGGTTATGGTATAATACCGCGGCTGAAAATTGGCAGGAGCAGACGCTTCCGATTGGAAACGGTGATATCGGAGCCAATATTTACGGCGGAATTGCAAGCGAACATCTGACATTTAATGAAAAGACCTTATGGACAGGAGGTCCCAGCAATTCCAGACCAAACTATAACGGGGGTAATTTAGAAAACGTAGGAAACGAGGGGCAGCTGGTAAAAGAAATTCAGGAGTTGTTTGCGGCGGGAAATTCAACGGCAGCCACTAACAAATGCAGTACACTGATCGGTGCGCAAAATGGTTATGGCGCTTATCAGGCGTGGGGAGATATTTATTTTGATTATGAGGGAGTGACTGCCTCAGCCGCACAGGAGTATGTCAGGGACCTTGACCTTGAGACAGCATTGTCAACGGTAAGCTTTCAGGCAGACGATACGAGATATACGAGAGAATATTTTGTCAGCAATCCGGATAATGTTCTGGTGGCAAAGCTTTCTGCAGAGGGAAGCCGGAAATTGAATGTAAACGTCCGGTTTACATCGAAGCAGGGTGTTACGGCAGAGGCTTCCGGCGATACGCTTCTGGTAGCGGGAAGCGTTTCTGACAATCAGTTAAAATTTGATTCTGTGTTAAAGGTGGTAAATGAAGGAGGAAGCGTAACGGAAGACGGAGCGAGTCTTCAGGTTCGGGATGCTTCATCGATTACCGTCTATGTATCAGCAGCGACGGATTATAAAAATATTTATAAAACTTATCGTACAGGAGAAACGAGCGAAGAACTTCATGCCAGAGTGGCAGAAGATGTTGATGCAGCGGCACAGAAAGGATATGACGCGGTAAAAAGAGATCATATTGCAGATTACAGGGAATTGTTTTCACGCATGACGTTAGATCTTGGGGCTGAGGTTTCCGATAAGCCGACGAATGATCTGTTAGCTGCATATAAGGAAAATACTGCAAGTGAAGCGGAGAGAAGGCAGTTAGAAACGATCCTGTTTCAATACGGAAGGTATCTCACCATTGCTTCTTCCAGAGAAAACTCTCAGCTTCCGTCCAATCTTCAGGGTGTCTGGAATGATTCAAATTCACCGCAATGGGCTTCGGATTATCACTTAAATGTAAATTTGCAGATGAATTACTGGCCGACATATGTGACAAATCTGTCGGAATGCGCAGATCCACTGATCCGTTATGTAGACTCTCTGCGCGAGCCGGGAAGGGAGACGGCAAGAATTTATGCGGGTATTGTAACAGATGAAGAGCATCCGGAAAACGGATTTATGGCGCATACGCAGAATACGCCGTTTGGATGGACCTGTCCGGGCTGGGCTTTTTCCTGGGGCTGGTCGCCGGCGGCAGTACCGTGGATTTTACAAAATTGCTGGGATTATTATGATTTTACAAGAGATGAAGAGTATCTGAAAGAAAATATCTATCCGATGATGAAGGAAGAGGCTGTGCTTTATGACCAGATGATGATCGAAGATGAAGACGGTAAGCTGGTATCTTCGCCGTCTTTTTCACCGGAGCACGGACCGTATACAAGCGGCAATACCTATGAACAGTCGTTAATCTGGCAGCTTTACGAAGATGTGATTGAAGCGGCAGAAATTGTAGGGGAAGAAGATACGGAAAAAATAAACGGCTGGAAATCCAATCAGGAACGGTTAAAGGGACCGATTGAAATCGGTACGGACGGACAAATCAAAGAGTGGTATACAGAAACTACGCTGGGAAGCGTAGGAGGAGAAGGATACGGGCACAGACATCTTTCCCATATGCTTGGGCTGTTTCCCGGAGATTTGATTTCGGTGGAAACGCCGGAATGGCTGGAAGCGGCAAAAGTCTCCATGAACAACAGGACGGATGCAAGCACAGGCTGGGGCATGGGACAGAGAATTAACACCTGGGCTAGGCTCGGAGAAGGAAATAAGGCATATAAGCTGATCACGGACTTGTTCAAAAACGGTATTTATGCAAATCTCTGGGATAAGCATCCGCCGTTCCAGATTGACGGTAACTTCGGTTATACCGCAGGCGTAGCGGAGATGCTGGTTCAGAGCAACGTAGGGTATATCAATCTGCTTCCGGCGCTTCCGGACGTATGGCCCAAGGGAGAAGCAAACGGTCTGCTGGCAAGAGGAAATTTTGAAATTGACATGAGCTGGAGCAAAGGTCAGGTAGATACGGTAACCCTTACATCCAATAAGGGAAATAAAGCAGTCATACAGTATAAAAACGTGATTCTGGCTATGGTTACAGATGCAGAAGGCAATCCGGTAGAAGTGGAAAAATTAAGCAATAACAGAATCTCATTTGACACGGAAGCAGGGAAAACATATAAAATTTCCGGTTTACCGGAAAAAGAAGAAGTCCCGTCTAATCTTAGAATTGAAAATAAGGCAAAAGATACGGTAACACTTGCATGGGATGCAGTGGAATCGGAAGATGCGGTATATAATGTATACCGCAAAACAGAAGGCGGTGTGATCACACAGATCGCTTCCGGAATCTCAGATACTTCTTATACGGATGCAGAAGCGTATGATATTTTAGGAACGCTCACGTATCAGGTAACGGCGGGTTCCGGAATGACTGAATCCATTATGAGCGCATCGGTCGAGAAAACAGAAGAGAGCCAGATGGTAGACGATACCAGTTCTGACATTACATATAGCGGCTGGGCAAAATGGGACGCAACCGGACATTACGGAGGATCCATTCAATATGTACAGAATCCGAACGGCAACGAAACCATAACACTCACTTTTACCGGATGCGGGATTGAAGTCCTTGCTCCGAAGAATGCAGACAGAGGATTTTTGGAAATCAGTATTGACGGTAAGGTTGTGGAAAAAGCAGATACCTATGCGTCCGGAGATTTGAAACAGCAGGTTGTATTCAGTAAAAAAGATCTGGATGCAGGAGAGCATACCATTGTTGTTAGAGCTGCCAATGAAAAAAATAGCAGCAGCAGAGGAACCAAGGTTGAATTTGATGCATTCCGAATTTTTACATCAATAGTTACCCCGCCGTCACTTCCGTCAGACAGCCGATATCATGTACTTGCAGTAGAAGAGGGACGCGTGATGGCACAGTGGGAAGAGACAGAAGGTGCAGATTCCTATAACATCTATGTGAACGGGGAACTTGTAAGTACATCAGATAAACCATATGCATGGATTGCAGTGGAAGCAGGAGCGGAACGTACGATTGAAATTAAATCGGTGGCAAACGGCGTAGAATCCTCAGATGGTATTTCCTTTGGTACGACGGTACCGTCAGAACCGAAGACACCTGAAAAAGTAACCGGTCTTACCGCGGTAAGAGATACATCGGATCCTACTCTTGTACGGATTTCCTGGCAGGCGTCGGAAGGCGCAGAGAAATATCTGGTTTATCTGGATAATAAGCAAGTGGCAGTTACAGAAAATACCGAATTGTCGCTCGGCGGATTTGATACGGCGAAAGAATATACCATCTTAGTCTATGCAGTGGCAGGTCAGGACAATATCTCAGAATTTACAGAAGTTACGGTGGAAGCATGGAAAGAGATATCGGTGGCCATTTCGGTAGCTCAAAAGAGCAAAGAATTAAAGCCAGGAGAAATATATGTGATCAAAGCGTCTGCTGCGCCGTCTGATGTTCATCTGATCTATCGCTCTTTAAATGATAAGATTGCAGCAGTAGATCAAAACGGAAAAGTTACCGCAATTGCGGAAGGTGAAACGGATATTGCGATTACATGTATGGAAGATGCAAAGGCTTCGGTAACCGTACATATTAAAGTAATAAAATCAGAAAGCAGCGGTTCCGATTCTGTTCCCACATTAAACAGTAAGGTGGAAGATGCAAATCTTGAGTACAGAGTGACCAAATCAGACGCCGTTAACGGTACGGTAACAGTCTCCGGCGTAAAAGCGGCGGGCAAGAAGAAAAGTACGATCACAATTCCTGCGACGGTATCCAAAAATAATTATACCTTTAAAGTTACGGCAATTGATAAAAATGTCTTTAAAAGCTGTAAGAAAAAATTAAAGAGTGTGATTATCGGAGCAAATGTGAACGAAATCGGAGCAAACTGCTTCCAAAAATGTACGAAGTTAAAAAGTATTCGTTTTATGGGCACAATTGCACCGAAGAAAGTCGGAAAAAATGCATTTAAGAGAATAAAATCGAACTGCAAGATTTACTATCCAAAGAATATGCGCAAATCGGAACTCAAGAAATTAAAGAGTAAAATGAAGAGCGCAGGCAAAAAAGTAATATATAAGAAAAAGTAAAAAAAGCAGAGAAGCTTGTTGCTTTGCAACGGCTTCTCTGTTTACAATTATAGTAAGATTGTTGTGAAAAAGGGGAAACAAACATGCAAAGAAAAACAATCTTAAAGTTATGTTCTGGAGTTATTTCGGCGGCTGTGCTGATGACTTCCATACCTGTATCGATGTTGTCGAAACCGGCAGAAACGGGAAAGGCTAAAGCAGAGAAAAAAGAGGAAAATCTGCTGAAACTTTAGTATGATGAATCAGCCGTTGAGGGGGCTGCACAGGCACAACTGACTGCCGAAAACGATATCTGGGAACAGTACACACTTCCGATCGGCAACAGTTTTATGGGAGCAAATGTTTACGGCGAAATTGTAAACGCATTTATTGCAGGAGATATCGAAAATGCGGAGACGATCTGCGGGCAGCAGCTGGTAGGGATATCAAGCGGATACGGCGAGTATCAGTCCTGGGGCGATCTCTATCTGACGTTTCAAAACCTGAATGCGGATAAGAGCACAAATTATGAACGTAATCTGGACTTAACAACCGGTATTGCAAATGTGGATTTTACTATCGGAGATACGGATTATCACAGAGAATACTTTGTCAGTTATCCGGACAATGTTCTTGCCATGAAACTGACGGCAACGAAAGAGACGCTTGATTTTAATGTCCGGTTTCCTGCGGATAACGACGATTTGAATGAAAACCAAAAAAAGTTGTTGCTTATGAAACAGAAGCCGCATCCAATGTAGGAACGATTGTAATGGCAGGGCATCTGCCGGACAATCAGATGAAAATGAATTCCATGCTGAAATTGGAGACAAACGGAACGGTTACGGAAGGTGAGGACGGAGAATCGCTGAATGTTGCCGGGGCAGGCGAAGTAATCATTTATATTTCGGCGGACACGGATTACAAAAATCAATATCCGCATTACCGTACCGGAGAAACCGATCAGCAGCTTGCAGAAAGCGTTGCAAAAGACGTTCTGGATGCGTCGGAAATGGGATTTGAGGTAGTGAAAGACAGACATTTGACAGATTATCAGAGATTATTTGGAAGAGTGAAGTTGGATATCGGATAGACGTTTTCCGAAAAACGACAGACGAGCTGCTTACGGCATATAAGACGGATGCAGCTTTGGAAGAAAAGAAACTCTATGAAGCATTGCCGTATCAGTACGGCAGGTATCTGACGATTGCCTCTTCCAGAGAAGGAGATCTGCCTTCTAATCTGCAGGGAGTATGGCAGAACCGGACAACAGGCATAGAATGGGGCAGTGATTATCATATGAATGTAAATCTTCAGATGAATTACTGGCCGACATATTCTTCTAATCTTTCGGAATGTGCAATACCGCTGATCGAGTATGTGGATTCCCTAAGAATGCCGGGGCGCGTCACGGCGGAGTCTTATTTCGGAATTGAAAGCAAACCGGGAGAAGCAAACGGATTTAGTGCACATACGCAAAATACCCCGTTTGGCTGGACCTGTCCCGGCTGGAGTTTTGACTGGGGCTGGTCGCCGGCAGCGGTACCATGGATCCTGCAGAATTGCTGGGAATATTATGAGTATACCGGTGACGTAGAATATATGAGAAAGAATCTTTATCCGATGCTGAGAGAGGAAGCGATTCTCTACGATCAGATACTGGTAGACAGCGGCGTGAAAATCACGTTGGAAGACGGTACGGAAAGCACGCGTTTAGTTTCCGCACCGGCATATTCGCCGGAATGGGGTGAACGTACCTTAGGTAACGTTTATGAAAACAGTTTGATCTGGCAGCTGTATGAAGATGCAGCGATAGCGGCAGATATTTTAAATGTAGATGAAGAGAATTTGCATTCAAAGGAACAGGGATCGATGTCATAGCTCCTAAAAACTCCGGACGTTACGGAGAACTCAAAGTATATATTGACGAAGAAGAAGCGGGCATTGCAAACTGCAACTCCGACAGCGGCCTTGCCAAGCAGGTCGTTTTTTCTAAACGGGACCTGGAGGACGGAACCCATACCATTAAATTAACAGCGGAAGGGCAGTCAGGCAGAAAAATAGAATTTGATGCATTTACGGTATACGAAAAAGGATGGGAGAACATTCCCGAAATTAATGTTTCGTTTGATTTAGAAAAAACGCCGTCGTCCGGTTCTGCGCCTGCGTCACAAACCGTGCTGGCAAGAAGCAGTATCGTATTGCCTGCCTGCAGCGCATCCGTGACGGATTATCGGTTTGCCGGATGGAACGACGGAAAAAAAGTTTATGCAGCAAACAGAGAATATAAAGTATTGTCGGCAGACATGACATTTACAGCCGTATGGGAGCGGACAGCGCAGACGGTTACAAAGCAGTGTACCGTGACGGTAAATCCGCCTGCAGCCGCAGCTGTCACAGAGGTTAGTCTGGAAAAAGACAGAATCGTTTTAAAGAAAGAAGATACGACTTCTCTGGTTGCCACGGTAACGCCATATTTTGGAACGGAAAAAAATATTGCGTGGTCGGTAGATGACAGTTCTGTTGCAGAAGTTAATGAAGACGGAGTGATTACGGGCAAAGCTGTCGGTAAAGCGACTGTCACGGCTACGGCAAATGGAAAATCGGATTCCTGTGAAGTATATGTTGTGGAGCATATAAACATATCCGGCAGGCAGGAATTGCTCTTTACGCTTCAGACACTAAAGGATCTTGCGGAAAAATACGGAACGGATGATTACGATGCACAGGTTGCAGAAATAGAGAAGCTGCTTGAGAACGGAGATGCCCTTTTACAGACAGAAATAGAAGAGAGTATAACAAAAATCGACGGGGCAGAAGCCACACTGATCAAGAAAGGATTGAATCTTGCAATTACAGATGCAGATCATCTTGATTTGAACGGATATACCGCCGATACCGTGCAGGCAGTCCGCGATGCGTTGGAAAAGGCAAAAGTCGTACAGAGTAAAGAAGATGCAACGGTTAGCGAGATGAAAATAGCGCTTCAGAAGCTGCCGTTTATTCGGCAGCTTCTGTTCATGATAAGCAGGCAGATAAAAGAAAAGGAAGGAAGATATGCGAAAAAAACAAAATTAAAAATATTGTAGGTTCTGTCGTCTGCAGCAATAAGTGCAACATTACTTCCGGCAGATCTTCCGGCGGCAGGTCTAAAAAAAGACTCTTTTTACATATAATGGCAGTAAAAAATCCATAGGGAGAACTGTATGAAAACAGGAATTATTACAAAACCCTCCGCATGGCTTTCGTCCGTATCCGGCGGCGGGCATACCGACGAACTTTTTATGGGATGGGCGGTCGGTATTTTAAAAGAAGAAGGCGAATGGATGCAGGTTGTAACGCATTACGGTTACAGGGGCTGCCTGAAAAAAGAGGGAGTGGAGGTAGGAAATGCAAAAGAGCTGCAGAAACGGGAACAGACAGAAAAAATGCTCATAATCACAAAAGCGTTTACCGATGTCATGGAAGAAGCAGATGTACACAGCCGTATTCTCTGTACGCTGCACCGCGGCAGTTTTGTGTCGGCGCTGCCAAAGTCAGAAAATGGATACCGCAGGATTCGTCTAACGGATCAGACAGAAGGTTATATACCCGCAGTTTCCTGCAAAGACAGGAAAGACGGCGACGGATATCTTTATGAAGAAGATCCGGATACTTATTTTCTGCGCCAAAGAAGCGATCGGATCTTTACGGAAGAGGTTTTTCGCCGGCAGGTCATTCTCAGTGCAAAAAGCTATCTGGGAACGCAGTACCGATGGGCGGGCAAATCCGCGGAAGGGATCGACTGCTCCGGTCTTGTGTTTATGAGTTATTTAATGAACGGTATATTGATTTACCGGGATTCCGAACGAAACCATGCATATCCCGTTCATGAAATCCCGCCGGAACGAATGAAACCGGGAGACCTGTTATATTTTCCCGGGCATATCGCAATGTATCTGGGAGAAAAAGAGTATATTCATGCAGCCGGAAGAGAAGACAGTTTCGGATGTACGGTTAACAGCTTTTCTCCGGAAGCATGGAACTACAGAGAAGACTTGGCAAAGTCGCTGCAGGCTGCCGGCAGCATCTGGTAAGGCGCGGGTATGTTTGCGGCGGATATGCATTGCGACACGATTTCCGAAATGTATCACGACAGAAAGCGGGGAAAACATACGAATCTGCTTTCAAATGATCTTCAGGTAGATCTTTTTCGATTAAAGCGGGGCGGATATGTGCTGCAGAATTTTGCGGTATTTGTGGATATAAAAGAAGAACCGGATCCGTATCGGTGTGCAAACGGGCAGATCCGCCTGTTTCGGGAGGAAATCGAAAGATATAAAAATCAGATTCGTCCGGCTGTAACGGCTGAAGAATTGGAACAAAACCGCAGGGAGGGATATATTTCTGCCGTATTAACACTGGAAGAAGGGGAAGTCTGCGCGGGCAGTTTAAAAAAACTCAAAGCGTTTTACACAAAAGGCATACGGATGATGACATTTACCTGGAAATACGAAAATTCCCTGGCGGCAGCAGGCGGTCTGACAGATCTGGGCTTTATGTTTCTGGAAGAAATGGAGCGGATGGGAATGGTTCCGGATGTGTCGCATTTGTCTGATGCCGGAATTTTCGACGTCTGCCGGCATGCCAAAAAACCTGTTGCGGCAAGTCATTCCAATGCAAGAGCGCTCTGCGGCAAAGCGCGCAATCTGACGGACGAAATGATCCGCGCCGTTGCATCCGGCGGCGGAGTGATCGGCGTAAACTATTATCGTCCGTTTTTAAACGAAAAAACGGATTATGCCGACGAGTCCGAGGGAGTCGCCTATATTGCGGACCATATCATGCATCTGATCCGGACGGGCGGGATCTTATGCGCGGGGCTCGGCTCGGACTTTGACGGCATACACGGCATGGGCGGCATGGCGGATTGTTCAAAGCTTCCGCGGCTTGCAAAAGAGCTTTCCGGGCGCGGGCTTTCCGAGAGAGAGATTGAAGCCGTATTTTACCAAAATGTTTTAAGATTATATAAAGAATGTTGGTAAAGGATGGCTTAAGGTTTGACGGTTGCTGCTAGATTCATTATAATAAAAATAATAGACTGATACATAAATGCCCGGCGGGGCATAATTTTTACAGAGCGTTTGCAGGGAGAAAAAGAGAGGTCTTTTATGGCTAAAAAGAGCAGCAGCAATCATTATCTGAAACAGGCGGGGATTCTTGCCGCAGCAGGTATTCTTTGCCGGATTATTGGAATATTATACAGAAGTCCGCTGACAAGCATTATCGGTGACGAGGGAAACGGATATTATACGTCGGCGTATAATATCTATACGATCATTCTGTTAATCTCGTCCTACAGCATCCCGTCTGCAGTTTCCAAGATCATAGCGTCGAAGCTGGCATTAAAAGAATACCGAAATGCGCACAGAATTTTCCGCTGTGCGCTGCTCTATGTCTGCGTCATCGGAGGAGCGGCAAGCCTGTTTACATTTTTCGGCGCAGAGCTGTTTTTGGAAGGGGAAGCCGCGATAGTCCTCCGCGTATTTTCACCGACGATTTTTCTTTCCGGTTTTGCGGGTGTGCTGCGCGGTTATTTTCAGGCGCATGGCTCGATGGTACAGACTTCGTTTTCTCAGATCGCGGAACAGATTTTAAATGCAGTGATCAGTATTTTTGCGGCGCATATGCTGATTCAAACAGTGCAGACAAAAAGTTCTACGACGCAGGCGATTTACGGAGCTGCCGGAAGCGCTCTGGGCACGGGCAGCGGCGTGGCAGTCGCACTGCTGTTTATGCTGTTTGTGTATGTCTTAAACAGGAATATGTTAAACGGCAGGATCGAGAAGGACAGGCATCGGTATACGGATACTTACGGAGATATTTTAAAAGGAATGCTGCGTACCGTAACGCCGATCATCTTAAGTACGTTTATCTATAATTTTTCCACATCTTTTAACCAGACCGTATACTCGAAAGTAATGATGAATGTCAGAGGGATGAGTCTTGCGCAGACGGCGACGGCGTATGGGGTATTTGCCGGAAAAGCAATGGTGATTATCAATATCCCGATCGCCCTTGCGGCGTCTTTGTCTGCCGCAATGATTCCGGCGATTTCCAAAAGTAATGCGCTCGGCAGCGACATGGGAACGCGGAAAAAAGCCGAAGATGCAATGCTGACGACGATGCTGATTGCGATCCCTGCCGCAGTCGGCTTGTTTGCACTTGCAAGACCGATTATGCAGTTGTTGTTTCCGCAGCCTGATTCTTTGGAATTGGCGTCTGAACTGCTGGCAATGATTGCGGTAACGGTGATTTTCTATTCTCTGTCTACTCTGACAAACGGAATCTTACAGGGAATCGGCAAGGTGAACCTTCCGGTTCGCAATGCCGGAATCGCGCTTGCCGTACAGACGGCGCTTCTGATTGGGATCCTGATGTTTACAGAGCTGGATTTATATGCGCTTGTAATCTGCCTAATTGTGTATTCGCTGTTGATGTGCGTGTTAAACAGTATTTCCGTCCGGCGCTGTATCGGCGTAAAGGAGGATTTTAAAACTATGTTTTTTTTGCCCTCTCTTGCCGCAGCGCTTATGGGGCTGGCTGCAAAAGGCACATATATGGGTCTGAACCAGCTGATTGAGAGCAATGTGATCTGTTTGATTCCCTCCATGATCGTCGCCGTCTGCGTATATGCAGCAGCCGTTTTAAAATTCGGAGCGATCAAAAGAGAACAGCTTTTGGGTTTTCCGAAAGGGGATCTGATCGTGCTGATCGCCGGGAAATGCCATTTATTAAACGAGAAAAAATGATTCACTTTTTTCGTTTAATGTGATATATTCTAGTATATGGAAACAAAAATTTTAAAATTGGACAGTCAGGCGCTGGGATGCGCGGCAATTGGGGAGGCCGCAGAAGTTATCCGCAGCGGCGGGCTGGCAGCATTTCCGACCGAAACGGTTTACGGACTTGGTGCGGATGCGTGCAATCCAAACGCGTCAAAAAAAATATACGAGGCGAAGGGACGTCCGTCGGACAATCCGCTGATCGTGCATATTTCATCATTTGAAGATCTGATACGGATCGCAAAAGCCGTTCCGCATACCGCAAGGCTTCTGGCAGACGCATTCTGGCCGGGACCTTTGACGATGATCGTGAAAAAGAACAGGGCAGTGCCCGATGAGACAACCGGGGGGCTGGATACGGTGGCTGTCCGTATGCCAAATCATCCGGCTGCTCTGGCATTGATCCGCGAGAGCGGCTGTCTGATCGCGGCTCCGAGCGCAAATACGTCCGGGCGTCCAAGCCCTACGTTAGCGGAGCATGTAGCGGAAGATCTAAACGGAAAGATTCCGGTTATATTAGACGGCGGGGAAGTCGGGATCGGCATAGAATCTACGATCGTTGATTTGACCGAAGAGATACCTTTGATTTTAAGACCGGGATATATTACGCAGGCAATGATAAAAGAAGTGATCGGAGATGTTCGTGTGGATCCGGGACTGACCGCAGAAGACTCTGAAATTCCGCCGAAAGCGCCCGGCATGAAATACAGGCATTACGCGCCGCAGGCGGGGCTGATGATTGTAGACGGTTCAAAAGATGCGGTCATTCAAAAGATCAATGCGCTGACGGATCAGATGCATGCCGCAAAGAAAAAAGTCGGCATTATAGGAACGGATGAGACGGCTTTTGCTTATCATGGGGATGTGGTTCTAAGTGTAGGAGCCAGAGAAGAGGAAGATGCCATTGCAAGGCATCTGTACCGCATTTTGAGAGAGTTTGATTCGGTCAGTGTGGACATCATTTATTCGGAAAGTTTTCAGACGCCTAAGATGGGACAGGCTATTATGAACCGCCTGCTGAAAGCGGCAGGCCATCAGGTGCTTATGGTGCAGTAAATACAGTGGGGGAAAGAAAAGTGTATACAAAGATAGTATTTGTAGCGGAAAGCGGGACCTGCAGAGAACCGATGGCAGTTGCTATTTTCAATCAGATCGGATGCAGGTATCCGATGGAAACGGCTGCCCGCGGGCTGGTCGTACTGTTTCCGGAACCTTTAAATCAGAAAGCGGAGGCGGTTATGATCAGCAACGGGCTTCCGACAGAGGGATATATGTCGTCTCCGCTGACAAAAGAGGATTTGGAAGGCGATACATTGATACTTACGATGGAGCGCAGACAGCGGGAGAAAGTTTTGGAAAAGTTTGAGGAGGCAGATCCCGGAAACGTATATGTCTTGACGGAATTTGTAGGCGACGAGCTGGAAATCGTCAATCCGTACGGAGGAACGCTTCAGATGTACGGGCTCTGTTATGAAACGCTGCTGACATCGATCCATAAATTAGCGGCTATATTAAACGAAGGAAAATAAGGAGAAAAAAATGTCAAAAGTGATTGTAATGGACCATCCTTTAATTCAGCATAAGATCGGCTGGCTGAGACGAATCGAGACGGGTTCCAAAGATTTTCGGACCCTGGTCAGTGAGATTGCAATGCTGATGTGTTATGAAGCGACCAGAGATTTAAGGCTGACGGACGTAGAGATCGAGACGCCGATCTGTAAAACGATCGTCCGGGAACTCAGGGGCAAAAAACTGGCGGTCGTTCCGATCCTGCGGGCGGGACTTGGGATGGTAGACGGTATGTTAAATTTAATTCCTGCGGCAAAAGTGGGACACATCGGGCTTTACCGGGATCCGGAGACGAAAAAACCGGTGGAATATTACTGCAAACTGCCCGAAGACTGTTCGGAAAGAGAAGTATTTGTCGTAGATCCCATGCTTGCAACGGGTGGATCTGCCGTGGAAGCGATACAGATGTTAAAAGACAAAGGTGTAAAAAATATCCGTTACATGTGTATTATCGCCGCTCCTGAAGGAGTGAAGCTGATGCAGGAGGCACATACTGACGTAGACGTATATATAGGGGCTTTGGATGATCACCTGAACGAAGACTGTTATATTGTTCCGGGTCTTGGAGATGCGGGGGATCGTATTTTCGGAACAAAATAAGGAGGATGTAGTGAGCGATAAACGCCAGGATTATATCAGCTGGGATGAATATTTTATGGGGGTGGCAATGCTTTCTTCCATGCGTTCCAAAGATCCGCACACACAGGTGGGAGCCTGCATTGTCAGCAAAGACAATAAGATTCTTTCCATGGGATACAACGGGTTTCCGGCGGGTTGCTCGGACGATGCCTTTCCATGGGCAAGAGAAGGAGAACCACTGGATAATAAATATCTCTATACCACACACAGTGAATTAAACGCAATCTTAAATTACCGGGGCGGCAGCTTAGAAGGAGCGAAACTATACGTTTCATTATTTCCCTGCAACGAATGCGCGAAAGCGATCATACAGTCAGGGATCCAGACGATTATATATGATTCGGACAAGTACAAACATACGCCTCCGGTCATGGCGTCGAAAAGAATGTTTGACGCCGCAGGCGTACGCTATTATAAATATGAGCACACAGGGCGTGAGATTTGCTTAAACGTATAGCGGGAGTGAGGGCTGTATGAAATACAGAAAAAATGTATATCAGTCTTTTACCATGGTGATGCAGTTCGGTCTCAACATGATCGTTCCGATTTTGATGTGTACGATGTTGGGAGTATATATCGGAGAGAAATATGATATATTGTTTATAGTAGCGCCTCTGTTTTTTATCGGGGCGCTGGCTGGGTTCCGCAATATCTACAAGATGGCAAAAAAAATATTTGAACAGGAAAGCGACAGGGACACAAAGGATGTTAAGAAGACTGAATAAGGTTCTGCCGGAATTGATTTTGGAAATTTTCATATATGGCGTTCTTCTTCAGCTTACCGGTGTGTGGCTGACGGAGGACAAATGGATGTATTCCTCCGGTTTATGGATCGGTATCTTCACGGCAGCGGGGATGGCAGTTCATATGGCGGCAGTGCTGGAAGATGCCGTAAGCGGAAGCTCGGGCAGAGGAAAGTTAATCACCATGTCCCTGCTTCGTTATGCGGTTGTCGTTGTTGTATTTTTTGGTATGATTCAATTTCGGCTGGGCAATCCGATCGCCGCGTTTTTCGGAGTAATGGGATTGAAAATAGCTGCTTATATGCAGCCGTTTTTTCATAAAATGATTTTAAAATTGCAAGGAAGGGAGGAGTATTCCGCAGACAATGGAATAGAATAAAGCAGTATAAGGAGGTGAGAACTTGAACAATGCAATTTTAATGTCTTCCGGCGCAGATATTGATATTATGGTACATGGCCTGATTTCCTATAAGATCTTCGGGCAGACTTGCTGGATCACCACCACTCATGTATGTACATTGATCGTAATGATTCTTTTGATCGGCTTCTTCATTGCGGCAAATCGAAAGATTTCGCGCGCGAAGGAAGTGCCGGACGGTTTTCAGAATGTACTGGAACTGATCGTGGAAATGCTGGATAAGATGGTGAAAGGCGTTATGGGAGTTAATTCTGCCAAATTTGCCAATTATATCAGCACGATTTTCATTTTTATCCTGATGAGCAATATTTCCGGCGTCTTCGGCTTAAGGCCGCCGACGGCAGATTACGGTGTGACGTTTGCGCTGGGCGTTATGACATTTTGCCTGATACACTTTAATAAATTTAAACATCAGCACGTATCAGGCGTATTGAAAGGCCTGTGTGATCCATGGCCGATCTGGGCGCCGATCAATATTATCAGTGATATAGCAGTGCCGGTTTCACTGTCGCTGCGTCTGTTTGCGAATATTTTGTCAGGGACGATCATTATGGCGCTTGTTTACGGTCTGCTTGGCTGGATAGCAACGTTTTGGCCGTCTGTACTTCATGTGTATTTTGACTTGTTCTCAGGAGCGATTCAGACTTATGTATTCTGTATGTTGACTATGACATACGTAAACGATGCAATTGGTGCAGAGTAATCAACAGTTACAATTCTATTTTAAACAGGAGGAATTTTATTATGAATATTTCAGGAAATGATTTAATTTTAGCTTGTTCGGCAATCGGCGCAGGTCTTGCAGTTATCGCAGGTATCGGACCTGGTGTCGGTCAGGGTATTGCAGCAGGTTATGCAGCAAATGCCGTAGGAAGAAACCCGGGAGCAAAATCAGATATTACTTCTACGATGTTATTGGGGCAGGCAGTTGCGGAGACAACGGGTCTGTATGGTCTGCTTGTTGCAATCCTCTTACTTTTCGTAAAACCTTTGACATGGTAAGCAGCGCTTTCCGGTATGCCTTTATGCGCAGGAAGATGCGCAGATATATGGAAAGATCAGGAAGTTGAATACGAAAAAAAGGAGGGTGAACTTCTAAATTATGGACAGGTTGTTTGGACTTGATATGCAGCTTTTGATGGACGCCCTGCAATTTGGGGCTTCTGTATTCGTGCTGTTTACGCTTGCCAGCTATCTTCTGTTTAATCCGGTCCGCAAGCTTTTAAAAGACAGGCAGGAAGGGATCAGGAAAGACCTTGACGATGCCAGTGCAGATAAGAAGAGCGCGGCTGATTTAAAAAATCAATATGAAGAAAAGTTAAAAGGCATAGATAAAGAGGCGGAGCAGATTTTAAGCGAGGCACGTCAGAAAGCTTTAAAGAATGAAGCCAGGATCATAGAAGAGGCGAAAGAAGAAGCCGCCCGCATTATTGGGAGAGCAGAAGAAGAGATCGTATTGGAGAAGAAACGCGCGATGGATGAGGTAAAACAGCAGATGATTTCCATTGCGTCCATGATGGCAGCCAAAGTGGTTGCGGCTTCGATCAATACGCAGATCCAGGATACGCTTGTGGATGAGACATTGAAAGAAATGGGTGATTCGACATGGCAAAGCTAGTATCAAAAACATATGGGGACGCATTGTTTGAGATTGCGGCGGAAACGGGACGCATGGAGGATCTCTGCAAAGAAGCGGAGATTGTGTCTGCCGTTCTGGCAGAAAATCCGGAAATCTCCAAATTGATGAATCACCCAAAGATTGTAAAAGAAGAGAAAATCGAAATCATAGAAAACATTTTCAAAGGGAAGATATCGGATGAGCTGGTAGGACTGATTCGCATGATCGTCGATAAAGGCCATTTTCCGGAGCTGGATTCCGTGCTTGAATATTTTATTACGGAAGTAAAAGAATCCAAAAATATCGGAACGGCTTACGTGACGACCGCGGTTCAATTAACGGACGCGCAGAAAGCGCAGGTAACGGAAAAGCTAATTCAGACGACAAAGTATGTGGAATTTGAGATGCACTATGATGTAGACGCTGCATTGATCGGCGGTATGGTCATCCGTATCAAAGATCGTGTCGTAGACAGCAGCATCAAGACAAAGCTCTGCGATTTATCCAGAGAATTATCCAAAATTCAGTTGAAAGTAGGTGAATTCGCTCCATGAATTTAAGACCAGAAGAAATCAGTTCTGTGATTAAAGAGCAGATTAAAAGATATGCAGCGCAGCTTCAGGTAGCGGATGTGGGAACCGTAATCCAGGTAGCGGACGGTATCGCCAGAATCCATGGCCTTGAGAATGCCATGCAGGGTGAACTTCTTGAATTTCCGGGTGAAGTATACGGAATGGTACTTAACTTAGAGGAAGATAACGTTGGAGCCGTATTGTTAGGCGACGGCAGAAGCATTAACGAAGGCGATACGGTAAAGACGACCGGAAGAGTAGTAGAGGTTCCGGTTGGAAACGCCATGGCAGGACGTGTCGTAAATGCATTGGGCCAGCCGATCGACGGAAAAGGTCCTATTGAAACAGATAAATTCCGGAAGATCGAGCGTGTGGCAAGCGGCGTTATTTCCAGAAAATCCGTAGATACTCCGCTTCAGACAGGAATTAAAGCGATCGACGCCATGATACCGATCGGACGGGGACAGCGTGAGCTGATCATCGGCGATAAACAGACCGGAAAGACGGCGATTGCAATTGATACGATTATCAACCAGAAGGGCAAAGACGTAAAATGTATTTACGTGGCAATCGGCCAGAAAGCGTCAACCGTTGCGTCGATTGTAAAGACACTCGAAGAGTTCGGAGCTATGGCTTATACGACAATCGTGGCTTCCACGGCAAGCGAACTGGCTCCGCTGCAGTATATCGCGCCGTATGCGGGCTGTGCGATCGGTGAAGAGTGGATGGAGAATGGAGAAGACGTGCTCGTCGTATACGATGACCTCAGCAAACATGCGGCGGCTTACCGTACGCTCTCATTGCTGTTAAAGAGACCGCCGGGACGCGAAGCTTATCCGGGCGACGTATTCTACCTGCATTCCAGGCTGTTGGAACGTGCCGCAAAATTGAACGACAGTTTAGGCGGAGGATCCTTAACCGCACTGCCGATTATCGAGACGCAGGCGGGCGACGTTTCCGCTTATATTCCGACAAACGTTATTTCAATTACAGACGGTCAGATTTATCTGGAAACCGATATGTTCAACGCCGGATTCCGTCCGGCAATCAATGCCGGGCTTTCCGTATCCCGCGTAGGAGGGGCAGCACAGATCAAGGCGATCAAAAAGATTGCAGCACCGATTCGTGTAGAGCTGGCGCAGTACCGGGAACTTGCCGCATTTTCACAGTTTGGTTCCGAGCTGGATGACGATACGAAAGAAAAGCTGGCACAGGGAGAACGAATCCGCGAGATATTAAAACAGCCGCAGTATAAGCCGATGCCGGTAGAAAACCAGGTAGTGATCATCTATGCTGCTACGAAAAAGTATCTCATCGACGTACCGGTAGACGATATTTTACGGTTTGAAGAAGAGCTGTTTAACTATATTGAAACGAAGTATCCGGAAATCTTAGAATCGATCCGCAAGACAAAAGAGATGACCGAAGATAACGAAAAAGCATTGATCAAGGCAATTGAGGAATGTAAAGCAGCTTTTAAATAGAACGCCCTGCGGGCATCCCTCTATGTGCAGAAAAAAAGCACAATAAAATAAAAAAGGGCGGTGAGAGAAATGGCCTCGATGCGGGACATAAAGCGAAGAAGAAGCAGCATACAGAGTACGCAGCAGATCACAAAAGCCATGAAGCTTGTATCTACCGTTAAATTGCAGAAAGCAAAAAATCGTGCGGAAGAGACGAATCCATATTTTAATCATATGTATCAGACAGTCGTTTCCATGCTGAAACGTTCGGGGACGATTATGCATCCGTATCTGACGGCGGGAGAGTCGTCAAAGAAAGCGGTTGTTGTCATTACGTCTAACCGCGGGCTTGCAGGCGGTTATAATTCCAATGTTGTAAAGCTGATTACCGACAGCGGATGGAACAAAGAAGACGTGACGGTCTATGCGATCGGAAATAAAGGAAAAGAAGCATTGGAACGCAGAGGCTATACGGTTTTGGCGGATTACTCCGAGGTAATCGAGTCTCCGGTATATGAAGATGCGGCAGCCGTCTGCGGACAGGTACTTAAAGCGTTTCAGGAAGGGGAGATCGGAGAGATTTACCTGGCGTATACCCATTTTAAAAATACGGTGAGCCATGAACCTACTCTGATGAAACTGCTTCCGGTAGAAATCGACGAAACAGAAGAAACGGAAAATTCCAATATCTTGATGAATTATGAGCCGAACGACGAAGAAGCTTTGGATATGATCATTCCGAAATATATTACAAGCTTATTCTACGGCGCGCTGGTAGAAGCAGTTGCCAGTGAAAACGGAGCCAGAATGCAGGCGATGGATTCGGCGACAAGCAATGCGGAAGAGATGATCAGTGACTTGTCACTGAAATACAACAGAGCGCGTCAGGGCTCGATTACACAGGAATTAACAGAAATTATAGCAGGAGCGTCAGCGATATCCTAAGGACTGCCAGAGGGCAGAACGGTATGCCCACAGGGGGATTCCCAATGATTGCGAACAGGCACAAAGGGATATCCGCAGGGGAGTTTGGGATCGTGACGTACACAGGAAACTGAAAAAATTAAGGAGTGATAGAAAAAGATGGCAGAAAAGAATATAGGTAAAATCACTCAGATTATCGGCGCCGTTTTGGATATTAAATTTTCCGAAGGGCATTTGCCGGAGATTAACGACGCTATCAACGTTACCATGCAGGATGGGAAAAAACTGGTAGTGGAGGTATCTCAGCATCTGGGTGATGATACGGTCAGATGTATTGCCATGGGTTCTACCGACGGGCTTGTCCGCGGAATGGAGGCGGAAGCTACCGGAGCGCCGATCAGCGTACCGGTCGGTGAGAATACATTGGGACGTATGTTTAACGTCCTCGGAGAGCCGATCGATGAAAAAAAGGCTCCGCAGAAAGTAGAATATTGGCCGATCCACAGAAAAGCGCCTTCCTTTGAAGAGCAGTCCACGTCTCAGGAAATGCTCGAAACAGGAATTAAAGTCGTAGATTTGCTCTGTCCGTATCAGAAGGGCGGAAAAATCGGGCTTTTCGGCGGCGCAGGCGTTGGAAAAACGGTATTGATTCAGGAGCTGATTCATAATATAGCCACGGAGCACGGCGGATATTCCGTATTTACCGGCGTGGGCGAGCGTACCCGTGAGGGAAACGACCTGTATTATGAAATGAAAGAATCCGGCGTTATCGATAAAACGACCATGGTCTTCGGTCAGATGAACGAGCCGCCGGGAGCCAGAATGCGCGTGGGATTGTCCGGGCTTACGATGGCAGAATATTTCCGTGACAAGGGCGGAAAAGACGTGCTTTTATTTATAGACAATATTTTCCGGTTTACACAGGCAGGTTCGGAAGTTTCCGCATTGCTTGGACGTATGCCGTCGGCAGTTGGTTACCAGCCGACGCTGCAGACGGAGATGGGTACGCTGCAGGAGCGTATTACATCTACAAAGAACGGTTCTATTACGTCTGTTCAGGCCGTTTACGTGCCTGCCGACGATTTAACCGACCCGGCGCCGGCAACGACATTTGCTCATCTGGACGCGACGACGGTATTGGAGCGTTCCATTGCGGAGCTTGGTATTTATCCCGCTGTCGATCCGCTCGGATCTACGTCCCGTATCTTAGATCCGCGTATTGTCGGACAGGAGCATTTTGAAGTTGCCCGCGGCGTACAGGAGATCTTGCAGAAGTATAAAGAGCTTCAGGATATCATTGCAATCCTTGGTATGGACGAATTGTCCGAGGAAGATAAACTCGTGGTAAACCGTGCAAGAAAAGTACAGAGATTCTTATCCCAGCCGTTCTTCGTAGCGGGACAGTTTACCGGACTCGAAGGAAAGTATGTGCCGATTGCGGAAACGGTAAGGGGATTCCGTGAAATTATTGAAGGTAAGTTAGACGACGTACCGGAAAGCCATTTCTTAAATGCAGGAACAATCGATGAAGTGCGTGCCCGCGTGAAGTAAGGGGTGATGGTATGGCAGATAACGAGAAGATGTTTCAGGTAAAGATTATTACGCCGGATCGTGTGTTTTACACCGGTGAGGCGGAAATGATCGAGTTTATGACAAGCTCGGGACAGATCGGTGTGTATAAGAAACATATTCCGCTGACTACCGTATTGGCGCCCGGAGCGGTAATGATCCATGAAGAAGGCGGAGAGAAGGTAGCAGCAGTACATGCGGGATTTGCGGAAGTGCTGCCCGATCAGGTGACGCTTTTGGCAGAAGTTGCAGAGTGGGCGTCGGAAATAGACATCGACCGTGCGGAAGCTGCGAAACAAAGAGCGGAAGAACGCCTGCAGGCAAAGGCGGCGGATCTTGATATTGCGCGTGCGGAATTTGCGCTGCGCAGGGCGTTAACGCGTATTGACGTAAAAGAAATGAAATAAATAGACGGCAAAAAGCCGGGCGATAGAAACGCGCCCGGCTTTTTTGCTGTTTTTTAGAAGACTTCAAGAGCCGGAAAAAGATTCTTGACATATAGAAAAAAAGGAAGTAAAATTAAAAATGTAAAAATTAATTTCATTTTCAAATCTCATGAAGTGTCGCAAAAAGTACACAATTTGAGACGGGGAAAATTTATACCAAACAAAAGGTTTTTGTTACATCAAAAAAAGCTGTTTTACATCAAAAAACCTGTAAAACAGCCTAAAAGAGACAGATTATTAAAATCTGTCGATTTTTCACATATTTAAATACTTTCAGACTTTTCCAAATCTTTTTTTGTGTACAATTTGCGACAGAAATGTGGGAAAACAAAAGGAGGTAAGGAGTTAATGAAGCAAAAATTTGCACCCGGATTTTGGAAGCGCAGCTTATGTAAAGGGCTTTCTCTGGCTGTAGCGGTTACAATGATTCCGTCAGTCGGAGTACAGGCGGCTCCAAAAGAAGGGGAAGGACAACCGGAAGCGGCTGGTAGCGTGGAAGCAACGGAATCTATGACGACAAGGGAACAGCCGTTTACGGTAAAAACGGGAAGCGCCAATTTCAGCTCACCGGCATTTGTTGTCCGTCAGATCGTAGAAGGTGAACGGGCATCGGGTACAACGGTTCGTCCAGTCAGGCCCACGGACCCGGATACGGGCGTAACTGGGGCGCAGCAGTCCGATTTATTGATTGCAGCGGCAGAAATGAAATACGATACAACGGCAGACGGAGGCGGACAAGATATTATTACATCCGTATCAAGCGACAACGGAGCAACATGGAAATACAGTTTTCCGTTCTATTTCCCGGATAGTGTGGGCAACGGTGTAGAAGGGGCTACATCGGTGAGCAATCCGGTTGTGGCAGATGCAGAACGACTGAATAATCCCTCCGGAACCGGCGGCGATGTAAAACCGGGATTTGTAATGGGCGGAACCACTTATTTATTTGCTAATGTATATCCGGGAGGCGTCGCAGTTTCGTCAGACAGCCGTTTTGAGGCGCCAAAAGCGGGATCCGGTTATATTGAAATCGGAGAGGAAGGAAGTAAGACAAAGAGGCTTGCCTTAACGGCATCCCTTGATAAAACAAGTACAAATCCAACGGCATCCGACGCAGGCTACGAGTATTATGTAGGTGATTTCGAGAATGACGGATATGCAAAAGTATTGAGCGTTTTCGACAATACAGAAAGCAATTACAAAGTAGACAAGTGGTATAATCTTTATAAAAAAGAAGAGAACGGATCTAACTATACGGCACTTACGCAAAATCAGCTTGGATCCGCAGCCAGCAGTAATGCACCTGTGTTAGTGCAGCAGAATGTTTTTTATAAGGATTCCGAACTTCACGTTTATAAAACAGGCTATGTGATGTGCGTAACGTCTGAGGACGATGGAGACACATGGAGCGAGCCGGAGATCTTAAACGCGTCTTTGTATGAAACGGAAGACGTTCTTTACACTCTGGAGTCCGGAAAAGGTTTATATACCAGCGGAAAACGAATTGTAATTCCGGCTACCGTGCAGAAAGGGGATACCCAGGCGGCAGCAATGCTCTGGAAATGTACGACGGATGAGTCGCATGGCTGGCATCATGCAGATGTGCCGGCAATTTCGGCAGAAGAAGGAAATTCTTCTCCGACATGGACCAAGGGCGGAGAAATTGTGGAATTGAGTAAAGGACACCTCCGTATGTTTGTCAGAACCGGCAGGACAACTGTGTATTATGCAGATGCGGCCAGAGGGCTTTCCAAAGAAGAAGGCGAAGCAAGCGGTAATTCGGATATGTTTACCTTTACGGCTCCGGTATCTACCGCAAGCAGTATAACGGCAGACGCTAAAATCACCGCCATCGATTATTCCAGGCAGGTAAACCCGGAAGCGGACAATGCCGGAAAGGTAATTTTGGCTGCTATGCCTACAGGTTCGGGCCATACAAACGGACTGCTTCTGACCTTTGAGAAAAACGGCGGTACGGATGAAAATCCAACGATTACACGTCATGGGAACGGATATTCCCTGTACAGAGGCAACTTTGCAATGGCTTCGCTGGATGAAATGTACTACGGCAGCAAAATAGGTATGCTTTGGGAACACGGAAAAGGCACGATACGTTATGAGCAGTACCAGACGTTAGATGTTTTGGATAACGATCTGTTCGTTCCGTATCTTGAGTATGATCTTGAACTGGATCCGGATGATGATCCTTATACAAGAAGTTATCAGGTGACGGGAACGGAGAATTTTGAATCGGCAGACAGAGACTGGGCGGCGGCAGGAAATGCATCCGTTGGAGTTTCATTTAATGCAGGTACGGCGACAAAGAAAAAAGTTCCTTCTCTGTACTCTATTTCCACGCATAACAATACTGCAAAGAAACTGGAGCAGGCGTTCGGAGCGGCGCCGGATGCTTCCGTAAGAATTGAAAATGCCGAATTTACACTGACGAGACCGTCGGAAGCAAATACAGACGTTTATACGGTCTATAGTGAAGCGGCACAGAGATATCTGACAAACGCGGTAGCCGTAAGTACATTTTTTTCAACAACACTCCGGAACAATATGAAAGTAGTAGGATACGATACAGACCGGGCAAACGGTTTTGGAGAAGGGTGGATGGTTTACAGGGATAACGATACCAGATGTATTCTGTTCGATCCCGCAAAATTTTACAGTTTTGATTCCAATTTCAGTATTGGAGGATTAACAACAAATACGCAGTGGACCATGCATCTGCAGTTGTTAAAGAAGCTGACGGCAGCGGAACTGGCAGCGATGGAAGATAAGTCGAATGTAGTCGATTTCACAGGCGAAGCAGGAGATTTATATAAATATCTGCCGTTGGGAGCAGACGATCAGATTCAATCGGGCCGTCAATATTTAATCGGGTATAAAGTGGATGCAAATGCGGAAGATACCAGATTCCCGGAAGGCGGATATGTCATTTTGTATCCGCGCAATATGAAGCAGAATTATGGTAAATTGATTTATGGCGTACGCGAAGCAGATGTTGCAGCACAGAAGACGCTGACAATTACGCCGAAAGCAGCGGCAGACGGTGTACATGATCTTACCGTAAACAATATTACTTATCACATTACAGTAAAATATGAGACCATTCAGATCAATAAAAACGGAAGCGCATTTATTGATAACGTTTCATTAGAAGATGTTGATTTAGGCGAGACCACGATTGTAACGCCGCAGGGAGCTACGGAAGAACGAAGAGTGCTGTTTGACTGTAAAGGCGAGGCGGATAACAATTTAAGCGGGTATGACACAACGCCGAACTGGAATGCGAATGTGGAAAATGCAGAATTTATTTTTACAAAAGTCGGAGAGACGGACGACGGCAGAACGACCTATCATATTTTCAATGAACTGGAAAATAATTATCTGGTAAATCAGAATGCAACCAATTATTTTACATCGACGGCAGTAGCGCAGTCGGTTGAGGCACAGCCGGACGGTGAGAATATTTCGTTTGAAATCCGCAGGTATGATCCGAATAATACAAATGCGGAACAGCGAAACAGGTACATGTATTTCTACTATAAGAGAATGGCATTTGATGCGCTGGATAGAAAAAATGCTGATTTTGAGAGCAAGGGCGATTTTAAGTTTGAACTTCTGACAAAGAAAGCGAACGGAGTAGAATCCTATACGGATCCGATTCCGGGTTATGAACGTGCAAGTAAGGTCGAATCCGGCAAAAGCTACCTGATTACGGAATTTTATACGGACCGGGAGCGTGGAGATGTCGTGCTTGTTATGTATCCGAGAACCGGAATTGTAAATCAGTCTAAACTGTTTGCATCCACAGAAGTAGAAGGCGTCAGGCTGTCAGCTTCAAATGCAAACGAAGGCGACAAGGCGAATATTACAATCGACGGTAAGACGTATACGATTGAAATTATAGGCGAATGCGATCACAGCGATTACGGCGTTACCATTACCGAAAAGCCGGCAACCTGTCTGGAAGAAGGATATCGGGACAGAACCGTATGTAAAAACTGCAAATCTATTGTGAATGAAGGAACGAAACTTGAGAAGCTGGATCATACCTGGGATGGTGAATGGGAAGTGACTACGGCGCCGACGTACAATACGGATACGCACGCAACAACAGACGGCGTGAAAACACAAACCTGCAGCGGCGGGGAATCAACAAAGACGAAACCATATCCTGCAACAGAGAAAATCCAGGAAGATATGGAAGCTTTGATCACAGCAATCAACGCATTAAAGACCGGAGATACAGAGTATGCCAAGGAAACGTTGGCAGCGCTGGATACAGCGCTTGCAAAAGCAGACGGCATTACGGAAGTTACAGCGGAGAACCAGAATGCGGCAATGGATGCGATTGCGGCAATGAGGGAAGCGTCAGATGAAGATAACCTGATCACAAAATCTGAATATACAGAAAAAGAGACTGAGTTCCTGACGCTTTATAATGCTGCAAAAACGGAAATAGCGAAAACGGATCTCTATACACAAACATCAATCGATGCATTACAGCAGGTTCTGGATGACATTGATGAGATGAAAGATGAAGAAGGAAATTTAAATTATGCAGATTTGCTGACAGCGATTGAACGGCTGCAGGAGAATCCTCTGAAAACAAAAGAATCGGAAACATGCGAAAAACTGGTTCAGGATCTGAAAGCGGCACTGACAGATCAGGTGAAAGCCATTGCAGAAGCAGGACAGAAGAATTATACGGATGAAACATGGAAACCGTTTAAAGCGGCTTATGACGCAGTCAACGGAAAAACAGACGAAGAGCTGATGGCGCTCGGTTCCGAACAGCTGGCAAAACTGTTGAGTGATTTGAAAATTAAACTGGTAGAAAAAACATCCAGCCCGCAGACAGAGACACAGGTAAAAGACGGTCAGGTCTTTACGATTGCAAGTGGCACATACCAGGTAGCAAGCGCAAAAGATAAAACCGTCATTATTACAAAAGGCAAAGATGCAAAAACCG
>OFFY01000586.1_pt1 | contig 36431 bp, 35 predicted proteins | sample 1521481 | NCBI WGS metagenome assembly OFFY01 (sample SAMEA3504117, study PRJEB24116) | mouse gut metagenome | biome: mouse gut; feature: mouse-associated habitat; material: faeces | place: Denmark | collected 2011
AAATATTCAATAATAAGGGGGTTCCGGCAGGCTTTGACGACCTGCCGGAACCCCTTTGGGATTATCTTAGGAAATATTCATATGCCTGAAAATTAGCATCCGCATCCACAGCTGTTGCCGCCGCATCCGCCGCAGCAGAAGAGCAGAAGGATGATCCACAGGCAGCTGTTGTTGTTGGAGCCGCATCCGCAGTTGTTGTATCTTGCAGTATCTTCACATCCGCATCCACAATTTAATTCGCTCATACTAAAAATCCTCCATTAAAGGTTATTTACAGTACATAATATGCGTGGGGCGCAGATGTGTGAAAGAGGCGGTTCAATATTTCAAAAGTTTTTTGACTGAGCGCTGGTAGTGCAGGGCTTTGTTCTGCATCCGAAGCTTTTCCAGCCCTTTGAATTCTTTTTTCAGGTAATCATCATACATAGCTACGAGGTACGCCGCCGTGTAGTTGCGGTTCTTCAGCCATGTGAACAGGAGCCAGTTCATAATGTCGGGATGCCAGTAACGCTCCGGAATCTCTGACTGGCGAAGGATGATGATGTGCTTTAACGCCTGCATGGCAAGCTGCCCCAGCTTAGCCGCCTGGTTTTTCATGCGGATGAGCTCGTCGCTTTCCACGATGATGTCATACAGGCTGTTAGACGCTTTCCAATATGTAACAAAAACAGGTTCCGCCGCCTCCGGCTCATTTTCTGCCTCGTGCAGGTCGAAAGTCTGCATGACGGACTTCCTTCCGGCAATCTTACGGTCATAGTCTGAGCGCTTTACCGGGTCGGAGAGCACGGCGTATGCTTCCAGGATAGCCTGCATCTGCTCGGTAGTGTCAATGCCGTCTTTTAAGTTGGCATCCGGATGGTATTTTTTTGCCAGGGCATTTTTTGCTGCGGTAATCTCTTCCGGAGATGCCGTAGAAGGCACTTCCAGCAGTTCATAATAATTTTTGTCTTCCATTATATCCTCCCCTTATAATATATGGAAATGAAACAAGTCTATCTTACGATATATTTTTAAAGAAATCAAGGATTTTATAGGTGTAAAGAAAAAATGCTTGACACCGCTCCTTTTTTGGTATAAGATAGCACAGGTGAGTAACATGAATGAATTATTAGAACAGGCGTTATTGTATGATTTCTACGGGGAACTTTTGAATGAGCACCAGAAAGAGATCTACGAGCAGTTTGTCCTGGAAGACTTATCTCTTGGGGAGATTGCAAGAGAGGCCGGAATCAGCCGCCAGGGTGTGCACGACCTTGTGAAGAGGTGCAGCCAGGCTCTGAAGGGCTATGAGGAAAAGCTCCATCTTGTGGAGAAGTTTATGTCTGTGAAAGAAAAAGTGGGCAGGATGAACGAACTGCTGGATGCAGGCGCGGAAAAGAGCAAGGAAGAGCTGGCAGAAGGCATCCGGAAACTTGCTGATGAGATAATAGAGGAGTTATGACATGGCATTTGACAGCTTGACAGAAAAACTTCAGAACGTATTTAAGAGCTTAAGAAGCAAAGGGCGCCTTACGGAGAATGACGTTAAGGAGGCCCTGAAGGAGATAAAGCGGGCTCTCCTGGCGGCAGATGTCAACTTTAAGGTTGTCAAGGATTTCATAAAGAACGTGCAGGAGCGCGCAGTCGGGCAGGACGTGATGAACGGGCTGAACCCGGGGCAGATGGTCATAAAGATCGTAAACGAGGAGCTTGTGAAACTGATGGGCTCCGAGACGACGGAGATAAAGCTTGAGCCTGGGAAGGCTGTCACGGTAATCCTGATGGCAGGCCTGCAGGGAGCGGGTAAGACGACCACCACCGCCAAGCTTGCTGGAAAGTTTAAATTAAAGGGCAGGAAACCGCTTCTGGCGGCCTGCGATGTGTACCGGCCGGCAGCGATCAAGCAGCTGCAGGTCAACGGGGAAAAACAGGGTGTGGAAGTGTTCTCCATGGGGGAGAGCCATAAGCCTTCCAACATCGCGAAAGCGGCTCTGGAATATGCGAGGAAGAACGGTCATAATGTGGTCATCCTGGATACCGCCGGCCGTCTCCACATCGATGAAGACATGATGGCGGAGCTTAAGGAGATAAAAGAGGCGGTAGAGGTCCATCAGACGATTCTTGTCATTGACGCCATGACCGGGCAGGACGCGGTAAACGTGGCGAAGGAGTTTGACGAGAAAGCCGGCATTGACGGCGTGATCGTGACAAAGCTTGACGGCGACACAAGGGGCGGCGCGGCGCTTTCCGTAAAGGCAGTGACAGGGAAACCTATCCTTTATGTCGGCATGGGAGAAAAGCTCTCTGACCTGGAGCAGTTTTATCCGGACCGTATGGCGTCAAGGATCCTTGGCATGGGGGACGTGCTGACCCTCATTGAAAAGGCAGAGGCTCAGATTGACGAAGAGCAGGCAAAAAAGATGGCTGGGAAATTAAAGAAAGCCCAGTTTGATTTTGAGGATTATCTGGACAGCATCTCCCAGATGAAGAAGATGGGAGGGCTCGGCAGTATCCTGGGCATGATGCCCGGCATGGGAGGGATGCCCGGAATGGGCAAGATGAAAGCTCCCGACGAAAATGAGACGGCGCAGGCTGAAAAGAAGCTGGCGCAGATAGAGGCCATCATCCATTCTATGACCGTGGAGGAGAGAAAGAAACCGGATATCCTGAATCCGTCGCGCAAGCACCGCATCGCAAAGGGAGCAGGCGTTGACATCAGCGAGGTCAACCGCATGGTCAAGCAGTTCGGCGAGATGAAGAAGATGATGAAGATGATGGGCAAGGGCGGAAGGAAAGGGAAGTTCCGGATGCCGTTTTAAGTTTTAGGTTATACCGCGCGCAAGCGCGTTATATACAAGATATATTTTTGAAAAATTCAATGGAGGTGAAAGAAAATGGCAGTAAAAATCAGATTAAGAAGAATGGGACAGAAGAAGGCTCCTTTCTATAGAATCATCGTGGCAGATTCCAGAGCGCCGAGAGACGGCAGGTTTATCGATGAGATTGGAACCTATGATCCGAACCGTGAGCCAAGCGCGATTTCCGTAAACGAGGAGGCGGCGAAGAAGTGGCTCAGCACGGGAGCTCAGCCGACAGAGACCGTAAGCAAGATCTTTAAGGCGGCCGGTATCGAAAAATAGGTAGCATTATGCCTTGGAGGTATATGATATGAAAGAATTAGTAGAGGTAATCACAAAAGCCCTGGTTGATTCTCCCGAGGAAGTCGTGGTGACGGAGCGGGAGGATAAAAAGGCTACCGTTCTGGAAGTCCGGGTGTCGGATGCCGATATGGGAAAGGTCATCGGCAAGCAGGGACGCATCGCGAAGGCGATCCGTTCCGTTGTGAAAGCTGCCGCAGCTAAGGAAGATAAAAAGGTGGTCGTAGATATTCTGGATTAACTTCCGGATTTCACATGGTTTTACTTCATATGGAGACAGGTCCAAAGATGCAGGCCTGTCTCCGATTATTATAGGAGAAGTCGATACATTATGGAAGAGATGTTAAAAGTCGGGGTCATCGTTTCGACCCACGGCGTCCGGGGGGAAGTGAAGGTGTTTCCGACCACGGACGACCCGGCTCGGTTTAAGGGGCTTAAAGAGGTTATGCTTGATGCGGGAAAGGAGACGATCCCGCTGGAGATAGAAAACGTCAAGTTCTTCAAGCAGTTTGTCATCCTGAAGTTTAAGGGGATTGACAATATAAATGATATTGAAAGATACAGGAAATGCCCTCTGATGGTGACGCGGGAAAATGCGGTCGCCCTTGGGGAGGGAGAGTATTTTGTCGCGGACATGATTGGGATGGAGATAGTGACGGAAGACGGGGAGAGATTCGGAACGCTTAAGGACGTGCTCAGGACAGGCGCCAACGACGTGTATGTCATTGAGAGCGCCAAACATGGAGAGGTGCTGATCCCGGCCATTAAGGAATGTGTCCTGAACGTGGACATTGAGGAGCGCAGGATGCGGATCCATCTGATGGACGGGCTTATATAAAAAGGATTGTGGATAGGTGGACATTATGAATTTTCATATTATGACGCTGTTTCCGGAGATGGTCATGAACGGGCTTAGCACCAGCATTATCGGCAGGGCGGTGAACAGGGGGCTCTTGTCCGTGGAGGCAGTAAACATCCGGGATTATGCATTCAACAAACATGGCAGCGTGGACGATTACCCTTACGGCGGCGGGGCGGGGATGCTGATGCAGGCAGAACCGGTGTATCAGTGCTACAAGGCGCTGGAAGAAAAGATACGGAGCCGGAAAGGGCAGGAAGAGACGGGCGGGGAAAAGAAACCGCGGGTCGTCTACCTCTCGCCCCAGGGCAGGACATTTTCCCAGCCTATGGCGGAGGAATTCGCAAAGGAAGAGGACCTTGTGCTGCTCTGCGGGCATTATGAGGGGATTGACGAGCGCGTCCTCGAGGAGATCGTGACAGACGTGGTATCTGCGGGAGATTATGTGCTGACCGGGGGAGAGCTTCCCGCGATGATGGTAGTTGACGCGGTGGCAAGGCTTGTTCCGGGAGTGCTGCACAATGATGTGTCTGCGGAGTTTGAGAGCTTTCAGGACCATCTGCTAGAATATCCCCAGTATTCAAGGCCGGAAGTCTGGCACGGCAAGGCAGTTCCTCCGGTGCTTTTGTCTGGGCATCATGCGAATGTTGAGAGATGGAGGAGGAGGCAGTCCGTGATACGGACGGCAGAAAACAGGCCGGATCTTTTGGAGCAGGCGCAGCTTACGCAGGAAGAGCAGGAACTTGCGGCAGATATTTTGCGAAAAACCTCTTGCCATTTTGATGCGGATATGGTAGACTAAAATACGTTGTGAAGAAATTGATGGTCCTCTGGTACAAGTTGTATTAAGAACATCTTATAAATGAAGGAGGTCACACAGAATGAATGACATTATCAAGAATATTGAGGCAGAACAGTTAAAAGAAGTATCTGCGTTCAACGTAGGAGATACCGTGAAGGTATATGGAAAGATTAAAGAGGGAAACCGTGAGAGGATTCAGATTTTTGAGGGAACCGTTATCAAGAAACAGGGCGGCAGCACAAGAGCTACATTTACTGTCCGCAAGAATTCTAACGGAGTAGGCGTTGAGAAGACATGGCCTCTGCATTCCCCGAACGTAGAGAAGATCGAGGTAGTGAGAAGAGGTAAAGTCAGAAGGGCAAAACTGTTCTACTTGAGAGAACGCGTGGGCAAGAAGGCGAAGGTAAAAGAGTTAGTAAAATAAGAAACAGCAAAAAAGGACAACTACATACGGTAATTGTCCTTTTCTTTATATGGAGAAAATATGAGAAGAAGAAGGAGCGCTGCCAGGAAACGCAGGATCGAAGACACGGGAAATGCCGCACTGGAAAAACGCCGCCGCCAGCTTGAGAGGGAAAAGCGCCGCCGCCAGCGCCGCGAGGACGGCACATGGAAGGCGCATTTTAAGAGCATCCTTGAGTTTGTTCCCTATGCTGCGAGAGCGGTTTTTAAAATCTTTGTCGTTCTTTTGTTCGCTTTTGTCTACGTCTGGTTTTTCGGGCAGAAGGTAAGCGCCGTGGGAGACTCCATGAAGCCTGTCCTGAGCAACGGCGACACAGTCCTGGTGAACAGGATCGTCTACAATGCCATGAGGCCCAGGCGCGGGGATATAGTCGTATTCAAGCCCAAGGGAAATAAAAGCTCGCATTATTATATAAAGCGCATCATCGGCCTGCCGGGAGAGACGGTGGAGATTGTGGAAGACAGTATTTTCATTGACGGCGAGAGACTGGAGGAAGAGTATGAGACAAGCGGCATTGACGACGTGGGCATCGTCACGGAGAAGATGAAACTTGGCAATAATGAATATTTTGTGCTTGGAGACGACAGGGCGAACAGCGAGGACAGCCGCGACGCGGATGTGGGAAACGTTAAGAGGAGCTACATTTACGGGAAAGCATGGTTTGTCTCGTCGCCGCGAAAGCACATGGGATTTGTAAGATAGAGAGGTATGATATGCATTTTCAATGGTATCCTGGCCATATGACAAAGGCGAAACGGATGATGCAGGAGAATATGAAACTGATTGATCTTGTCATTGAGCTTGTGGACGCGAGAATACCTTTGAGCAGCCGCAATCCGGATATTGACGAGCTGGGAAAAGGAAAGGCGCGCCTGGTGCTGCTCAACAAGTCAGATCTTGCGGAGGAGCGCATGAACAATGCCTGGGCGGAGTTTTTCCGGGAGAAGGGATTTGCGGCAGTCAAGGTGAATTCCAAGAAAGGAAACGGGCTCAAGCAGATTCAGGGAGCGATTCAGGAAGCGTGCAGGGAGAAGACGGAGCGGGACCGGAAACGCGGAATCTTAAACCGCCCGGTGCGGGCAATGGTGGTTGGCATCCCCAATGTGGGGAAATCAACTTTCATCAATGCCCTGGCGGGAAAGGCATGTGCGAAAACGGGCAATAAGCCTGGCGTTACGAAGGGAAAGCAGTGGATCCGCTTGAATAAGCAGGTGGAGCTTTTGGATACGCCGGGAATCCTCTGGCCGAAGTTTGAGGATCAGAAGGTTGGGCTCAGGCTGGCTTTCATCGGCTCCATCAAGGACGAGATACTCAATACCGAGGAGCTGGCCCTGGAGTTCATAAAATTTATGGGCGGCGAGTATCCGGGCGTACTGGAGGAAAAGTATCAGATTCCTTCCTGGGGAGACTGCTTTGAGACGCTCCGGGGGATTGCAGAGAGCAGGCATTGCCTCGTGAGGGGGAATGAGCTGGATACGGAGAAGGCTGCGTCTCTCCTTCTGGATGATTTCCGGAACGGGAGGCTCGGCAGGATAACACTGGAAAAATTAGATAATAATGATTGAGAGGCACGAGATGGCTATGCACAAAGGCAGATATGAGAGACGGGGGATCTTCGGAGAGCTTATGAGCTGGATTGTATATATCATGATCATATTTGGGCTTACCTACCTGATCATCACTTACGTGGGTCAGAGGACGCGGGTGAGCGGGCATTCTATGGAGACAACGCTCAGCCATGGAGACAATCTGATCGTGGATAAGCTCACCTACCGCTTTAAAGAGCCGAAGAGATATGACATTATCGTATTCCCCTATAAATATGAGGAAAATGTCTTCTACATCAAACGTATCGTCGGGCTTCCGGGGGAGACTGTCCAGGTAGTTGACGGCTATACATATATTAACGGCGAGCTCCTGGAATCGGACATCTACGGGGCGGAGCTCATGGAGGAACCCGGCATTGCGGCGGAGGCAAAGACGCTGGGGGAAGATGAATATTTTGTTCTGGGGGATAACCGGAACCACAGTTCGGACAGCCGGGATCCAAGCGTCGGGATACTTACAAGGGAAGACCTGCTGGGAAAAGCATGGGTCAGAATCTATCCTTTTGACAAGGTGGGAGTGATCAGGCATGAATAAGCGGGAAGAGGAGAAAATCCGCAGGCAGCAGGAGAAGCTGTCTAAGGAAAGGGAGCGCCTGAAGGCAATGAGGGCGTATGAGGAAGAGTATGGGATGTACGGGAACATATGCGGGATTGACGAGGCGGGGAGAGGCCCTTTTGCCGGCCCTGTGGTGGCGGGAGCGGTGATACTGCCGAAAGATGCCGAGATACTGTACCTGAACGATTCGAAAAAGCTGTCGGAAAAAAAGAGGGAGCAGCTTTACGAGGAGATTATGGAAAAGGCGGCCGCGGTGGGGGTCGGGATCGTCGGTCCGGAGAGGATTGACGAGATCAATATCCTTCAGGCGACTTACGAGGCTATGCGGACAGCGGTAAGCAATCTGGGTATAGAGCCGGAAATCCTCCTGAATGACGCGGTCACCATACCGGGAATTGACATCCGGCAGGTGCCGATTGTAAAAGGAGACGCCAAGAGCGTATCCATAGCGGCCGCAAGCATCGTTGCGAAGGTGACGAGGGACCGGATCATGGTAAGATATGAGGAGGAGTTCCCCGGATACGGTTTTGCATCCCATAAAGGATACGGAACGGCAGCGCACCGGGAGAGCATAAAGAAAATGGGGGCGTGCCCGATCCATCGGAGGACGTTTATAAAAAATTACATCTGACGAATCAAATGACATATGGCAGGACAAAAATATAATAAGCGTGAAATCGGCGCGCGCCGGGAGCGTGAGGCGGGAGCGTACCTTGAAGGGCTGGGCTACCGGATTGTGAGGTACAACTTTCGGTGCCGGACGGGAGAGGTCGACATTATCGCGTGGGACGGTGATTGCCTTGTGTTCTGCGAGGTAAAGTACCGGGCGGGATCGGCAAAGGGGCATCCTCTGGAGGCAGTGGGAACGGGGAAACAGAAAACCATTTCAAGGTGCGCCTCGTATTACCTTGCCTCAGAACATCTGGGAGACGTGCCGTGCAGATTTGACGTTGTAGGCATAGAGGGAAAAGAGATCACGCTTATAAAGAATGCTTTTGAATATGCAGGGAGATAGGAAATATGCTTGGTTTGAAATATAAAAATGAAGACCGGATATTGGAAGAGAGAGAAAGCTGCGGCGTTCCCTACCTTTCTTTTCCGGCGCTGGAGCAGACCAGCCTTGTGAACCATGGTTTTTCCACAAGGCTTGGGGGAGTGAGCAAAGGGTGCTGGTCAACAATGAATATCAGCACTACGAGAGGAGACGATCCGGCGGCCATAGAAGAGAATACGAAGAGGATCGCACGGGCCATCGGGGTACGCCCGGAAAACATGGTGTTTACTCATCAGACGCACACGACCAATGTGGCTGTTGCGGAGGGAAAGGACAGGGGGAGGCGTTTTCTGGAGACCGACGGCCTTGTGTGCAATACGCCGGGGATATGCCTTGTGACGTTCTATGCGGACTGCGTTCCGCTGTACTTTCTTGACCCTGTAAGGAAGGCGGTGGGCCTGAGCCATTCAGGGTGGCGCGGAACGGTGAATAAGATGGGTAAGAAGACGGTGGAAAAGATGGCGGAGGCATTTGGCAGCAGGCCGTCGGACATTATCGCGGCCGTCGGGCCATCCATCTGCCAGGACTGCTATGAGGTGAGCGAAGACGTCATCCGCGAATTCAGGGGGAATTTCCCGGAGAAGCTGTGGGAAAGACTGTTTTATAAAAAAGAAAACGGCAGGTATCAGCTGGACCTGTGGCAGGCTAACCGGGAGGTGCTTTTGGAGGCGGGCATATCCGAAAAAAATGTGGCGGTGACAAATGTGTGCACCCACTGCAATCCAAAGATACTGTTCTCCCACAGGGCGGCAGGGGAGAAACGTGGAAATTTAAGCGCGTTTTTGGCGCTGAAAGAATAGGACGCAGGAGGTTCCCATGAGAGAAGAAACAGTAGATGAGGTTGTGGAGGCCACGCAGGAGACGGTAGAGGAGGTGAACCGGTTCACTTCCTACGTTCAGAATAATATCCCGGCGCTCATATCTTTCGGCCTTAAAGTGGTGCTTGCCATCATAGTGTTCTGCATAGGGCGGATCATCATCAGGTGGATACAGAAGATTGTCCGCAAGTCGCTGGAACGTTCGGGAGTGGATAAAGGTGTAGAGCAGTTCGTGGATTCCATGCTTAAATTCGGCCTCTATTTTGTGCTCATTTTTACGATTGCCACAAAATTTGGCCTGGATGCGGCATCTGTCGCAGCAGTCATCGCCTCGGCGGGCGTGGCGCTGGGCCTTGCATTGCAGGGCAGCCTTTCCAACTTCGCGGGAGGAGTGCTGATACTCCTTTTAAAACCTTTCAAGGTGGGCGACTATATTATCGAGGACACGAATAAGAATGAAGGAACTGTCAAGGAGATACAAATCTTCTATACGAAACTCAGCACCATTGACAATAAGACGATCGTGATACCAAACGGGATACTGACGAACAACAGCCTTACGAATGTCTCGGAAAAAAATGAGCGTCAGCTTGACCTGAAGATAGGGGTTTCCTATCAGTCTGACCTTAAGGCGGCAAAGAACATATTGCTTAAGATACTGGAAAACGACCCGGCTGTCCTGAAGGAGCCGGAAATGAATGTGTTCGTGTCAGAGCTTGGTGATTCCGCGGTAATACTCGGCATGAGGGGATGGGTCAGAAACGATGAATTCTGGCCTGCCAGATGGAGGATTCTGGAAAAGATCAAGCTGGAGCTTGACGAAAACGGAATAGAAATCCCGTATCCTCAGATGACAGTGCATATGGGCCGGGAAAAAATTTAAAAAAATCTCTTGCAATTGTTGGAAAATGCGATATAATATTATTTGTGGTCATACGAACATGACTTTGAAGATTGCTGGAATAGCTCAGTCGGTAGAGCACTTCACTCGTAATGAAGGGGTCGTCGGTTCAAGTCCGATTTCCAGCTTTAGGCGGAAAGCCTCAAGCCTTTTAGTGATATGGGCTTGTGGCTTTTATTGTATTTTGTGATTATTTTACAAAAAAACATGAATACGCTTAATATTTGAATCTATTATGCCGATATTAACATTGTGGGGAAATTTCGAAGAGGGGATTTTCTGCCAAGGTATGTCTGCATATATGATAAAACAGACACGAATACATACAAAGAGAGGATGACAATATGAAAAAATTGAACATGATGAAAAAGATTACACTTGCTTTTGGCGTCGTGATCGTGTGTTTCATTATTGCCCTTGTGTTTAATGTCCTGGGCATGATAAATACGGCTAATAAGTACTCGACGTTCTACACGATGCGGCATGAAGCAACTATGCGTGCGAGAAACATCCGCATCAATGTGCAGAGTACGACCAAGAATGTGCTGTATGGAATTGTGGAGGGAGAAGAGTCTTATATTGACAGCGCGAAAGAGAACATGGCGGCAATTGAATCCGATCTGGAGTGGTTCAATACGGAATTTGACGGAGATACGTCTCAGATTGAAAAATTTAAGACGGAGATGGACAAAATCACAGGCTTCACCGAAGAGCTTTTCCCGCTCATAGAAGAGGGCACGGCAGAGTCGCGCGCGCGCGCTATCAACATTATGACGAATGATTACAATCCGGTGAACGAGGTTGCGGAAGAGGACATCAAGGCTTTCACGGATGCTCAGAGAGGTGTTGCGGCAGATGATTATGAAAGCGCTATGAGGGATGAGAAGATTCAGATGATAATTGCGATTGTCCTTGCAGTTGTAGCGGTTGTGTTTGCGGTTATCATGGCGCTGCGCCTGATGACGGCGGTTCTTGTTCCTATCCGGGAGATGCAGCGTGTCATGGAAGACATGGAGAACGGAAATCTGGATTCAAAAGTGTCATATGAGGCAAATGATGAATTTGGGGAATTCGCAAACAGGATGCGTTCTATGTTAACATTCCTCAAGAATATCATCAATGACGTGGATTATCTTCTTGTTGAGCTGGGCTCAGGAAACTTTACTGTCCGCAGCAAGATGAGAGAGGGATATGTAGGCGATTACAAATCTTTGCTGGATTCCGTACGCAAGCTGAAAGATAACCTGAACAGCACGATAAGTCAGATTGATGAGGCATCCAATCAGGTGTCCAACGGTTCTGACCAGGTGTCTGCGGGGGCTCAAGCTCTTTCCCAGGGTTCTACGGAACAGGCATCCTCTGTTCAGGAGCTGGCTGCTACGATTAATGAGATATCAAACAATATCACGCAGAACGCAGAGAGCGCAAGGTCGGCCAGCGAACGTGCCGAGCGCGTGAAAGAGCAGGCAGGAGAAAGCAGTATCCGGATGCAGGAGATGCTTTCCGCTATGGAAGACATCAGCAGCACTTCCGGAGAAATCGGAAAGATTATCAAGACAATCGAAGATATCGCGTTCCAGACAAACATTCTCGCGCTGAATGCGGCTGTAGAGGCGGCAAGAGCAGGAGCGGCAGGAAAAGGCTTTGCTGTTGTAGCTGATGAAGTAAGGAATCTTGCAGGGAAGTCCGCAGAGGCATCTCAGAATACGGCGGCTCTGATTGAGAGCTCTCTTAAGGCGGTTGAGAGCGGCACGAGGATTGCAAATGATACCGCTCAGTCTTTGAGCAATGTTGTTACGGGCGTTGAGGACGTGACGGTTACGATTGAGAAGATATCTGATGCCAGCGTAGAGCAGGCAGACGCGGTAAAACAGGTAACAATCGGAATCGACCAGATTTCAAGCGTCGTACAGACCAACTCCGCTACGGCTGAGCAGAGCGCTGCAGCAAGTGAAGAGCTTGCCGGCCAGTCACAGATTCTGAAAGGACTGGTTGACAGATTTACGATTGAAGAGGTTGACGGGGGGTATGTGCCAAATGTAAGCGCGGCTCCTAGCACGCCTGTTGCACCGAGCGCACCTAGTGCACCGAGCGCTTCAAGGTCATCGTCAGGACCGAAAGCGGTTCATGAGAATGCTTATGACAGTTCATTTTCACTGCCGGTAGACAATAGCAAGTATTAAATTTCAAAGTATGTATGCAGGAGATGTGTAGAGAGTTCTATGCATCTCCTTTTTCAGGCTCTTATGACAGGAAATTTCTTTCAGGAGTTTTCCTGTTTTTGTTTGTATTAGAGATAGAGAACAGCTATAATAAAGGAAAAGGTGGGAGGTAAGTGATATGGCGGTAATTGGAATTGATCTTGGAACGACAAATTCGCTGGGGGCGGTATTTCGTGACGGACAGGTAGAGCTCATACCGAATCGTTTTGGCTCTTATCTGACACCGAGCGTGGTGAGTCTGGGAGAAGGTGGCGAGATTTTAGTAGGTGAGGTGGCAAAGGAAAGGCTTGTCACCCATCCGAAACAGAGCGCAGCTTCTTTTAAGAAGGATATGGGGACAAAGAAAGCGAAAGTTCTCGGAAATAAGAAGTTTCTCCCGGAGGAACTAAGCAGTTTTGTTATTCGTTCGATTGTAGAAGATGCGGAATTATATTTGAAAGAGGAAATAGAGGAAGCGATAATTTCCGTTCCAGCATATTTTCATGATAAACAGCGGGTGGCGACGAAACAGGCAGGGACCCTTGCAGGCGTTACAGTAAAGCGGATTATCAATGAGCCGAGCGCAGCAGCCTTAGCGTCTTATTTTCATGCACAGCAGGAACAGATATATCTTATCTTTGATTTTGGAGGAGGAACATTTGATATTTCCATTGTGGAGTGTTTTGATACGATGGTGGAGATTTTGTCTGTATCAGGAGATAACCATCTTGGCGGAGATGATTTCCATGAGATTATGGTTGAGGCATTTCTTGCAGAACATGGACTTATAAGAAATGCGGTAACAGATAAGGAATATGCGGTGCTACTCCGCCGGGCAGAAATATGCAAACAGAGACTTACGGCGGAAACGGCGGCAAGGATGTCGGCAGTTATTGCCGGAAGAACATACCAAAGTGAGTTTACGAACAGGAGACTCATGGACGAGAGTGCAGTTATTCTGGGAAAAATAAAGAAAGTTATGGGGCGTGCGTTAGAAGACAGCGGGCTGGCTATGCGTGACATTGATGTGGTTGTTATGGTTGGGGGTTCCAGTAAAATGCCCCTTATTCAATCGTATTTGCGGCATCTGTTCCAGCAGGCACCGTTTGTAGTTGGAAATTGTGATGAGATGGTTGTGAGGGGCCTGGGGATTCTATGCGCTGTGAAGGAGCGGGATGAGGCAGTCAGAGATTATGTGCTGACAGATATCTGCCCATTTACTCTTGGAACGAGTGTCTTTAACAGGGCAGATGCGGAGAACTGTTATATGGCACCGATCATTGAGCGCAATACAGTTCTTCCGTGTTCCAAAGTGAGACGTTTCTATACAGTATTTGATAATCAGACAAAGATAGATATTAGCATTCTGCAAGGCGAACATCCCTATGCGGACGATAACCTTTGTCTCGAGAAGATGTGCATAAGGGTTCCGGGAAAAAAGAGTGGGGAAGAGTCGGTTGATCTTCGTTTTACTTATGACATTAACGGAATCCTGATTGTGGATATAACGGTTGTGTCAACAGGAAAGACGGTATCCAGGGTGATTTCTCAGGATATGGATGAAAGAGAAATTGAATACCGTATGAGAGAACTTGAAAGATTGAAGGTACATCCGAAGGATATCTCAGAGAACCGCTTGATGCTTGAACGGCTGAAGTCGCTTTATGAGGAGGTTCCGACGTATATGAGGGAGCAAGTCAGAGATTTTATTGTTTGTTTTGACAGACTTCTTTCAGAACAGAATCCAAGGCAGATCCAGAAGTACTTGGAATTCCTTGAACAAACGCTTGAGCAGTATGAGTCTTATGACCCGTTTGAGCATCGTATGGAATTTGATGCGTATAATGATGCAGATGATGCAGGGTGGGATGAAGATGATGCATTTGAAGTGAAAGAGGAGGATGACAGAGTTTGGACGAGTTAAGAGCGTATGAGATACTGGGATTAAATGAGGGGTGCAGCCGCGAGGATATTAAGACGGCGTACGCAAAGTTTTCCAAGGAATACCATCCGGAGGAGTATCCGGATGAATTTCAGCAGATTCACGAAGCATATTCTGTCCTTACAAGGAGAGTGAGACGTGGCGGTGGAAACAATCCTGTAAAAGAAGATGATATTTATACGGAATATTCTGAAAAAATAAAGCCAGAGAAAATAATATCGAAGGAAAAAGAGCCGGAGGAAGAAGAATCTGAGGAAACAAAAGAACAGTATGATTTTGAAAAAACACTCCGCAAAGGGGAACGCCAGGAGTGGGAGAGAACCCATGAAATTGTACTTCGGGCGCTTGCAGAAGTGCAGATTTTGCTTACGCCGCAGTATTGCCATAAAATGAAATTATTTCGGGAGTTCTTTGCGAAGGAGGAATATAAAGCAGCAATACGGACAGCAGAATTTATGGGAGTTTTTGCGGACCTCCTTGCGGGCAGTGAGCTTAAGAAAGAGGTTTACTCCTATTTTGTGAATGTATACAGATTGCGTGGAGCGAATCAGCAGGAGCTCATTCCAGAGGCTCAGAAACTGTATAAGGTATTGGAGCGAAAGGTAGGCAGACTGCAAAAGAGAAATAATGACAAATTTGTTTACATAGGAATCCTGACGACGGTTGTAATTGTAATTCGTTCGGCTAAGATACCTATAAGTCAATTCCAGGCAATAGGTGTGTTTCTGTATCTGGCAGCTTTGGCTTTACTTGGCGGACTGATGTTTAGGAAACTTTACGAGAACCATTCTTCAATCTTCTCTCAGATGATGGTTGCGATTCTCATGCTTGTGATACAGATTGCAGGAGTTTTCACACCATTTTACGGGATGATATTCGGTAGTGTGGAGATGGGAGATGTGTTTGGCGTATTTGTCATGTTTCTAATGTTGCTGTGGTGTTGTGTGCTTGCAGTTTTGGCGATTGTAAAAAAGATTTTGAGAAAAGTGAAATAAAAAGTGCGAAAAGCTATTGTATGCAGGAGATGTGCAGGAAGTACATCTCCTGTTTTGGGTTTAGTAATGTTTTTGGCACCAGCGCTCCAATAAATTGATGAGGGTGTAGAGACCTGTGGACATAATGCACAGGATTACGATGGACATGAGGAGCCAATCCATCTTAAATACCTGGCTGGAGTAGATGATAAGGTATCCGAGTCCGTTCCTTGCCGCCAGAAATTCCCCGATGATGACCCCGACAAGGCACAGCCCGATATTGACTTTCATATTGCTGATAATAGAGGGCAGCGAGTGCGGGAGCACGACTTTTGTGAGCGCCTGCAGGCGGCTGCCCTGCAAGGTGTAAATAAGCTTTACTTTCCCCGGGTCTACCGTGACGAAACTGCTGTACAGGCTTAAAATGCAGCCGAAGATAGCGACGGACATTCCGGCGGTGATAATCGTAATCCTGTTGGCTCCAAGCCATACGATAAGCAGGGGCGCAAGCGCTGACTTCGGGAGGCTGTTTAATACGACTAAGTAAGGATCCAGTATTTCTGAGAGCTTTTTGCTGAACCACAGGCATACGGCTATAAAAATGCTGACGATGATCACAAGGACAAAACTTATAATTGTCTCATAAAGGGTTACTCCTATATGCAGAAAGATGCTTTTGTCCAGAACCATTCCCCAAAAGCAAAGGGCAATCTTTGACGGGCTGCTGAAAATGAAAGAGTCTATCCATCCTACATTTGCAGAAAATTCCCAGAGGAACAGAAAACTTAGCAGGATGAGGATTCTGGAAATTTTAACGATCCTCTGTTGTTTTTTTTGTTCTTTCAGAAACAAAAGCTGCTCTTTGGAAAACTCATTCATCGCTGTTTAACTCCTTCCATATCAGATTGAAATAGTTTTTAAACTCCGGAGAATTCCGTCTGTTCAGAGGGGTGTCCTGTTCTAAATCAAAGATAAGCGGTATTGTCTGGCGTATGGATGCCGGCCTGCCGGACAGGATGATGACGCGGTCTGCCAGGGAGACTGCCTCGGAGAGGTCATGGGTTACAAGGAGAGCTGCCTTTTCTTCCTGACGGATAATCTGGCCAATGTCGTCCCCGACATTTAACCGGGTCTGATAATCCAGGGCGGAGAACGGCTCATCAAGGAGCAGGATATCCGGCTCTAAGACAAGAGTGCGGATAAGGGCCGCCCGCTGGCGCATGCCGCCGGACAGTTCGGAGGGGTGGGAATTTTCAAAGTTTTTAAGCCCGTAGATTTCTAACAGCTCATGGGCCCTTGCTTTTGTCTTTGCGGAGAGCATGTGCTGGACTTCGAGTCCCAGCAGTACGTTGTGGTAGATGGTCCTCCATTCAAAAAGCTCGTCGTGCTGGAGCATGTATCCGATGTTCGTGGTGCTTTCCCTCAAGTATTTTCCGTTGATCTTTATCAGTCCTTTTTCCGGCGTTATCAGTCCGGCAATCAGCGACAGGAGCGTTGATTTGCCGCATCCGGAGGGTCCGACGATGGCGACGAACTCTCCTTTGTTCAGGGAAAAAGAGATGTCTGTGAGGGCGGGAGTCTCCCCGTCCAGCGTATGATAAGTATAGTGGATGTTCTTAAGTTCCAGTACTTGATCCATAGATACCTCCCGGATAGGGAATGGAATGCATTCCCCGTGAATATATATTAGTTTATTCAAAATACCGCAAAGAAGTGCGGAAAATATCATAGTGATGGTTGTATTTAGCCCGTCCGGCAGATATAATAGAGACAGCTAATAAGAGTGTAACAGGAGAGATATGGATGAATTACCAGAAAGAATTAGACAAGCTGACAAGGCGCCTTGAGGCGGAGGGAAGAGTGCCGAGGCTCCTTCTCCATAGCTGCTGCGCCCCATGCAGCAGCTACGTGCTGGAATACCTGAGCAATTATTTTTCAATTGCCGTGTTTTACTATAATCCTAACATTTTCCCGGAAAGCGAGTATACGAAACGGATCTGCGAGCAGCAGAGACTGCTTGACATGCTGCCGGCAAAGCACTCCATAAGCTTTATCGCAGGGCCTTATGAGAGTGAAAGATTTTTTAAGATGGCAAAGGGGCTTGAGCATGTGAAAGAGGGGGGAGAAAGGTGCTTTAAGTGCTATGAGCTGCGCCTCAGGGAGGCAGCTAAAATGGCGAAGAATGCGGAGTTTGATTATTTTACGACGACGCTTAGCATCAGCCCTCTGAAAAAGGCGGAGAAACTAAATGAGATTGGAGCCAGGCTCGGGGAGGAGTACGGTGTAGAGTACCTGAAGTCTGACTTTAAGAAGAAAAACGGATATAAACGTTCCATAGAGCTTTCGAAGGAATACGGACTGTACCGGCAGGATCACTGCGGGTGCGTATTTTCACGGAATGAGCCTGTGGGGCAGGAATGATTTATTGTTTGATTTTTGGCAAAAATATGGTAGAATTCATAGGAAGAAAAGAAAGAGAAAAAGGAGATTTATAATATGGCGCAGTTGTGGGGAGGGCGTTTCACAAAGGAGACGGACCGTTTAGTATATGATTTTAATGCATCGATTTCTTTTGACAAAAGGCTGTACCGGGAGGATATCGAGGGCAGCATGGCGCATGCCCGGATGCTTGCGGCGCAGGGCATCCTTACGGACGAGGAGCGGGAGGCTATCATAGACGGTCTTCAGGGCATACTGGATGAGCTGGAAAAGGGAAGCCTTTCCATAGGGTCTGAGTATGAGGACATCCACAGCTTTGTGGAGGCGGTCCTGACAGAGAGGATTGGCGAGCCTGGGAAGAAACTTCACACCGGGAGGAGCCGCAACGATCAGGTAGCCCTGGATATGAAAATGTATACAAGAAAAGAGATTTATAAAACAGACGAGAGAATCACGGAGCTTTTGCATGTAATCTTAGAGGTCATGGAGGAGCATACAGATACTTACATGCCTGGCTTTACCCATCTGCAGAAGGCTCAGCCAATTACGCTGGCGCATCATATGGGAGCCTATTTTGAGATGTTTAAGCGCGACCATGAAAGGCTTCGGGATATCGCAGGGCGGATGGGAACGTGCCCCCTCGGCTCCGGCGCGCTTGCAGGAACCACGTATCCTCTGGACAGGGAATATACGGCGGAGCTTTTAGGCTTTGACGGACCGACGCTCAACAGCATGGACGGGGTGTCGGACAGGGATTACCTGATCGAATTTCTGGCAGCGCTGTCCATGATCATGATGCACCTTTCCAGGTTCTGTGAGGAGGTCATTATCTGGAATTCCAATGAATATCAGTTTGTGGATATCGACGATGCATACAGTACGGGGAGCAGCATCATGCCCCAGAAAAAGAATCCGGATATCGCAGAGCTGGTGCGCGGAAAGACAGGAAGGGTTTACGGTGCGCTCCAGGCGCTCCTGACGACGATGAAAGGAATCCCGCTGGCATACAATAAAGATATGCAGGAGGATAAAGAGCTTGCTTTTGATGCCATGGATACGGTAAAGGGATGTATCAGGCTGTTTGCCGGGATGCTGGGAACGATGAAGTTCCGGGAGGAGCGGATGGCGGCCAGCGCGAAGGAAGGCTTTACAAATGCCACGGACGCGGCGGATTATCTCGTGAACCATGGGGTGGCTTTCCGGGATGCCCACGGGATTGTGGGAAGATTGGTGCTTTTATGCATTGAACGGGGGATTGGCCTCGACGATCTGCCGCTTTCGGAATACAAGAAGATATCGGATGTATTTGAGGAAGATATCTATGATGCCATCAGCCTTAAGACATGTGTGAATAAGCGCGTGACGCAGGGTGCTCCGGGGCATGGCGCTATGGAGAAGACAATTGGCATCTACAGGGAATATCTGGACGGCATGGGAAACGGAAAGAAGGATAAGGAATAGGAGTGAAGGAAAGATGGATCAGAAATTAAAGGTTGGAATTTTAGGAGCTACGGGAATGGTGGGGCAGCGTTTTATCGCATTGCTTGAGGACCATCCCTGGTTTGAGGTAGTGAAAGTGGCGGCAAGCCCCAGATCGGCCGGGATGACTTATGAAGAAGCTGCCGGAAACCGCTGGAAGATGCAGACGCCTATGCCGGAGTCTGTAAAGAAACTCGTAGTGGAAAATGTGAATGAAGTGGAAAAGACCGCGTCAGGCGTGGATTTTGTCTTCAGTGCCGTAGACATGTCAAAAGATGAGATAAAGGCGATTGAGGAGGCTTATGCAAAGACGGAGACGCCGGTTGTGTCAAACAACAGCGCCCACCGCTGGACGCCGGATGTGCCGATGGTAGTGCCGGAGATTAATGCGGGGCATTTTGACGTGATCAAAGACCAGAGAAAGCGCCTCGGAACAGACCGCGGCTTTATCGCGGTAAAACCGAACTGTTCGATACAAAGCTATGCCCCCTGCATCGCCGCGTGGAAGGAATTTGGCCCGAAGGAGCTTGCAGTCACCACTTACCAGGCAATCTCGGGAGCCGGAAAGACTTTTGCGGACTGGCCGGATATGGTGGAAAACATTATCCCTTATATCGGCGGGGAGGAAGAGAAGAGCGAACAGGAGCCGCTGCGTATACTGGGCAGGATTGAAAACGGGGAGATCGTAAAGGCGGAACTTCCGAAAATCACGTGCCAGTGTATCCGTGTTCCGGTTCTTGACGGGCATACGGCGGCTGTGTTTATCAATTTTGAAAAGAAACCTTCAAGGGAGGAGCTTATAGACAGGCTTGTGAACTTCAGGGGATTCCCACAGGAGGCAGGGCTTCCAAGCGCTCCGGGGCGGTTTATCCGCTATATGGAGGAGGACAACCGTCCTCAGGTTACGCTGGATGTCGGCTATGAGAAGGGCATGGGGGTCACGGTCGGACGGCTGCGGGAGGACTCCATGTTTGATTATAAGTTCGTGGGGCTTTCCCATAATACGGTGCGGGGCGCGGCAGGAGGAGCCGTTCTCTGTGCGGAGGCGCTGGCGGCAAAAGGGTACATTAAGGCAAAATAGGCGTAAGAAGATGAGGGAACTGCTATGGAAAAGAATATTTTGAATTTTTCGCAGAACAGGGAATTATCGTGGCTTAAGTTTAACCGTAGAGTTTTGGAGGAGGCGCAGGATATTACGGTGCCGCTTTTGGAGCGGATGAAGTTCGTCGCAATCTTTACAAGCAATCTGGACGAGTTTTTTATGATCCGTGCAGGCAGCCTTTTTGACATGGCGCATGCGGATCCGAAGGCAAAGGACAGCCGTTCCGGCATGACTCCGGACGAGCAGCTGGAGAAGATTTTTGAGGCGGTGGCCCCTCTTTACAAGGAGAGGGATAAGATCTATTCGGACATCCAAAAGCAGCTCCGCCCCTACGGAGTGTGCGGGTTAAACTATAAAGAGCTGGAGCAGCAGGAAAAGAAATATGTGAAGAAACATTTTAAAGAGCAGATTCTTCCTGTCCTGTCTCCCCAGGTGGTAGATGCGAACCATCCGTTCCCCCATCTGCTGAATAAGGAAATCTATGTGACGGCGAACCTGAGGGATAAGGATAAGACTATGCAGGGAATCGTTCCGGTTCCCCAGTTTGTATCTAATGTTCTGTATCTGCCGGGACACGATATCCGCTATATCAGAATGGAGAAGATCATCATGGAGCACTTAAATCTTGTGTTCCCCAAGTATGATATATCGGATGTGAACTATATCTGCGTGACCCGCAATGCGGATATCGCGCCGGATGATGAGGCGCTGGAGGTAAATGACGATTTTCGGTATCTGATGAAGAAGACGCTGCACAAGCGCCGCCGGATGTCGGTTGTGCGTCTCGAGGCAGCGGAAAAATTAAGTGCGGAGACTGAAAAATATTTCTGCAACAAATTTCAGATTAAGCCGAGGCAGATCTTCCGTACAAAGATGCCTATGAAACTGGACTATATCTTTGCTATCTGCGGGAACCTGCCGGAGCCTATGAAGAAGTCGCTGACCTATCCCCCATTTGTGCCACAGAAGAGCGCGAGGGTGCAGGACGGCAGCATTATGCGCCAGATAAAGAAGAAAGACCTGATTCTCTTTTATCCTTACGAGAGCATGGATCCGTTTTTGCGGCTCATAAAGGAGGCTGCCTATGACCCTAACGTCATGACCATCAAGATTACCATATACCGCCTTGCCAAGAAAGCGAGGCTCGTGGAGTATCTGTGCGCGGCGGCGGAGAACGGAAAGGAAGTAACGGTGCTTATTGAGCTTCGGGCGAGGTTTGACGAGCAGAACAATATTGACTGGTCGGAGCGCATGGAAGAGGCGGGATGCAGGGTAATCTACGGATTTGAGGATTACAAAGTGCATTCGAAGATATGCCTGATCACCTACCGGAACCGGGGCGAGATACAGTACATCACCCAGATTGGAACCGGCAACTACAATGAGAAGACGGCGGGCATGTATACGGACCTCTCCCTCATGACTGCGAACCAGAAGATCGGCACGGATGCCTCGGAGTTTTTTAAGAACATGGCAATCAGCAACCTTGAGGGAACCTACGATCATCTGCTTGTGTCGCCTTTCGGCCTGAAACAGACTGTGCTGAGCCTTATGGATGAGGAGATTGCAAAGGGTGATGCCGGGCGTATCGTTATGAAGATGAATTCCGTGACGGATACGGATTTTATAGAAAAAGTGGCGGAGGCCTCCCAGGCGGGGGTAAAGATAGACCTTATCGTGCGGGGAATCTGCTGTGTGCTGCCGGGGATTGCAGGATATACGGACAACCTCCGGGTGATCAGTGTAGTAGGGCGCTATCTTGAGCATCCGCGCATCTTTAGTTTCGGCACGGGAGACGGGCAGAAATTATATATCGGCTCGGCGGACATGATGACGCGCAATACGGAGAAACGTGTGGAGGTGGCGTGCCCGATTCTTGATGCAGATGTGAGGAAACTTGTGACCCATTACCTGAAGGTGATGCTCAACGACAATATCAAGGCAAGGGAATTGCACAGCGACGGCAATTACTATAAAAAAGAACTCGTTCCGCCCTATATCGATTCCCAGGCTGCCTTTATGGAGGAGGCGGTCCGCGCGCGCAATGAGAAACCGGCGCAGAAGGAAAAGAGCCTGCTTGGCAGGATGAAAGAGCTTATCGGAATGAGGGCGAGCAAAAGGAGTTAAGTACATTTATGGGGAAGGCACTTTACATTGCTGAGAAACCAAGCGTAGCGCAGGAGTTTGCGAAGGCGCTGAAATTAAATCTAAAGAGAAGGGACGGGTATCTGGAATCCGGGGAGGCGTATGTCACATGGTGCGTGGGGCATCTTGTGACCATGAGCTATCCGGAAAGTTATGACCCGTCATTGAAGAGGTGGAGTCTTGCGGCTCTGCCTTTTATTCCTGAGGACTTCAAGTACGAGGTGATCCCGGCTGTTGCAAAACAGTTCCGGGTCGTGTCCGGGCTTTTGAACAGGGAGGATGTGGAAACCATCTATGTCTGTACCGACTCGGGAAGGGAGGGGGAATATATCTACCGTCTGGTGGAACAGCAGTCCGGCGTGAAGGGGAAAGTGAGGCGCCGGGTGTGGATCGACTCCCAGACAGAGGAGGAAATCCTGCGGGGCATCCGTGAGGCGAAGGACTTAAAGGAATATGACAATCTGTCGGCATCGGCGTATCTCCGGGCAAAAGAAGATTACTTGATGGGGATCAATTTCTCAAGGCTTTTGACTTTGAAATACGGAAACAGTATTTCCAATTACCTGCATACGAAATATTCGGTCATATCTGTGGGCCGTGTCATGACCTGCGTCCTTGGCATGGTGGTTCGGCGGGAACGGGAGATCCGGGAGTTTGTGGAGACGCCGTTTTACCGGGTTATTGCCCGGCAGGGAGAAGAAGGACAGTGCTTTGAGGGAGAATGGCGGGCAGTGAAGGGGTCGAGGTGGTTTGAATCCTTTGACCTTTACAAGGAAAACGGATTCAAGGAAGAAAAAAAGGCACAGGAGCTGATTGACAGCTTGAGTGAGCCAAAGCCCGTAACCTGCCGGATTGAGAAGATTGAAAAAAAGAAAGAGAAGAAAAATCCGCCCCTCTTATTTAACCTGGCGGAGCTTCAGAATGAGTGTTCAAAACGCTTTAAGATAAGTCCTGACGAGACGCTCAGGATCATTCAGGAGCTTTATGAGAAGAAACTTGTCACCTACCCAAGGACGGATGCCAGGGTGCTGTCTTCGGCGGTGGCGAAAGAGATACATAAGAACTTGAACGGGCTGATGAAATATAGCCCGGCAGTGCCGTACTTACAGGACATCGTAAGCTTTGGCAGCCATAAGAACATTGCAAAGACCCGGTATGTGGACGATAAGCAGATTACAGACCACTACGCCATCGTGCCTACCGGGCAGGGGGTTGACGCTTTGGCATCGCTGCCGGATGTCTCGAAGAAAGTGTATGACGTGATCGTCCGGCGTTTCCTTAGCATTTTCTATCCCCCGGCAGTGTACCAGAAGGTGTCCATCGTCACAAAGATAAAGGAAGAGTCTTTTTTTGCCGGCTTTAAGGTGCTTGCGGAGGAAGGATACTTTAAGGTGGCGGGGGTTCCGGGGAAGAAGAACGCCGCCCGGGAAGAAAGACAGGAAAGCGGTGAGGAAAGCGGGCAGGACGCAGACCAGGTATTTTTTGAAAAGATACAGGCGCTTAAGAAAGGGATGGTCCTCCCGGTGCAGTCTTTGGAGATCAAAGAAGGGAAGACATCCCCCCCGAAACGCTATAATTCAGGTTCCCTCATCCTTGCCATGGAAAATGCCGGGCAGCTTATCGAGGATGAGGAGCTTAGGGCGCAGATAAAGGGGAGCGGCATCGGCACAAGCGCCACCAGAGGCGAGATCCTGAAAAAGCTATTCAACAATAAGTACCTTTCTCTTAATAAAAAGACGCAGATCGTCACCCCGTCTCTTCTGGGGGAGATGATCTTTGACGTGGTGGAACATTCCATCAAATCCCTCCTGAACCCAGAGCTTACGGCAAGCTGGGAGAAGGGGCTTACCTACGTGGCGGACGGGGAGATTACGGCGGAGGAATATATGGAAAAGTTGGACCGTTTCATCGTAAGCCGCACCCAGGGCGTGAAAGGGCTCAGGAACGAGGGGGCGTTAAAGGCGTGTTACGACAAAGCGGCAGAATATTATCCGAAAGGGAAATGAGGTACGTCATGTTTTGACTTTGGGGAGGAAAAGTGGTATTCTGTTTTAAATTGGATTAGGAAGGAGTTTTTTGGATGAAGGAATTAACAGTAGAAAAGCTGTATACGCTGGACGAGACGATTGCAAAGGATATTTTTGAGGGAGTTACATACCCGTGGGAGGTGCTGCCGAAGATCGGCGCGTTTATCCTGGAGCTTGGCAAGACGCTTCCCGCAGAGGAATATGACAAGGCAGGCGAGGATGTGTGGATCGCCAAATCCGCGAAGGTGTTCGAGTCTGCTTATATCCACGGGCCTGCAATTATCGGAAAAGATGCAGAAGTGAGGCAGTGCGCGTTTATTCGGGGCAATGCCATCGTAGGCGAGGGAGCTGTTGTGGGCAATTCCACAGAACTTAAGAATGTGATACTGTTTAATAAAGTGCAGGTGCCCCACTACAATTATGTAGGGGATTCGATTCTTGGGTACAAGGCGCATATGGGCGCGGGCTCTATCACATCCAATGTGAAGTCGGATAAAAAGCTGGTTGTAGTGAAGACGCCGGAGGGCAATATCGAGACGGGGATTAAGAAGTTCGGCGCGATGCTGGGAGACGAGGTGGAGGTCGGCTGTGGTACGGTGCTGAATCCGGGCAGCGTCGTGGGAAGCCATACGAATATTTACCCGTTGTCTTCTGTGAGAGGATTTGTGCCGGCAGGAAGTATCTACAAAAAGCAGGGAGAAGTTGTGGAAAAGTATGAGTAAGCCCTGCGGGGAGAAGGAGGAGTGCAGGATGAAGACAATAGGTTTTATCGGTGTGGGGATCATGGGGAAATCCATGGTGAGAAATCTGATGAAAGCGGGATATGAGGTACATATCTTTGCCCGGACCAGAGAAAAGGCAGAGGATGTGATCGCGGAAGGCGCGGTGTTCCATGATTCTATCGCGGATTGCGTGAAGGAGCGCGACGCGGTGATTACCATTGTGGGATTCCCGAAGGATGTGGAAGAGGTATATTTTGACGCGGGAAATATAATGGACAGCGCGAAGGCGGGGGCGTATCTTATTGATATGACTACCACAAGCCCGATGATCGCAGAGGAGATTTATAAGGAAGGGACGCAGAGGGGATTCCATGTGCTGGACGCGCCGGTGACGGGCGGAGATACAGGAGCGAAGGCCGGGACGCTTTCTATTCTCGTGGGTGGCGAGAAGGAGGACTTTGAGGCTTGCGCGCCGCTGTTTGAGGCAATGGGAACGAACATCAATTACCAGGGAAAGGCCGGGTGCGGGCAGCATGCAAAGCTTGCCAACCAGATTATGATCGCGGGAACTCTCTCCGGCGTGTGCGAAGCGCTCACCTACGCAAAGGCTAAGGGGCTTGACCTTGAGACGGTGGTGAAGTCTGTGGCGACGGGAGCGGCGGGGAGCAGGCAGCTTGACTTGTTCGCGCCGAAGATTATGGCAGGGGATTTCGCGCCGGGATTTTTTATGAAACATTTTATCAAGGATATGACGCTGGCGCTTAATGAGGCGAACCGGAGCGGGCTGAGCCTGGAGGTGCTGAGCCAGGTGCTTGCAAGCTATGAGGAACTGCAGGCGGCAGGGCATGGAGAGCTTGGAACACAGGCGCTCATCAAATACTATGAGGAAGGATGTGCAGAGGATGATGAATGATAACTTTGTGACACTGGAGATTGGCAAGACGAAACATATCGCGCTGGTTGCTCATGACGGGAAGAAGAAAGCGCTGGTAGAGTGGTGCGATAAGAACAAAGAGATTTTAAAGGGGCATTTCCTGTGCGGGACCGGCACGACGGCGCGGCTTATCGCGGAGAAGACGGGCCTTCCGGTGAAGGGCTATAACAGCGGCCCGCTGGGCGGAGACCAGCAGATCGGGGCGAAGATTGTGGAGGGGCAGATCGACTTTATGGTCTTTTTGTGGGACCCACTTGAGGCACAGCCTCACGACCCGGATGTGAAGGCGCTCCTTCGTATCGCGGTAGTCTATGACATTCCGGTTGCGAACAATCTTGCCACGGCTGATTTTATGCTCCGCTCGGAGTATATGGACGGCACTTATGAGAGGAAAGTTGAGAACTTTAATAAGACGGTTCAGGATCGGGTGAACCAAATGAAATAATAGGAGAAAAAGAGAAAGGGACTTTGCGGGCGACGGAAGAAACTTAAGCTGACACCGGCAACCGCCTCCCATCATATGAGCATGTTTGTGGAATGTTTTGAGGAAGTTTTCCTGTAGAGGGTGAAACAGCACATCAGAGGAATAGTAGGAGGAAATAAGCATGGCACTTTCAACAATAAAAGCTGTATTTAATCATAATATACAAGACGTGTGGAATGTAGTCACTTCTTTAGAAAAATATCAATGGCGCAGCGATTTAAGTAAAATAGACGTAATAAGCGAAAAGCAGTTCGTTGAATATACCAAAGAAGGGTATGCAACTACTTTCTCGGTTACCGCATTTGAACCACCCAGGCGTTGGGAGTTTGATATGGAAAACAGCAACATGAAAGGACATTGGACAGGAATTTTCACCTCTAAAGACGAAAAAACGGAAGTTGATTTTACGGAAGATGTTACTGCAAAAAGAATTATAGTGAAACCATTTATAAAAGCATTTTTGAAAAAACAGCAAGGCTTATACATAGACGATTTAAAAAAGGAATTGGAGAGGGTTTATGAATAGCAGAGAAATTTATGACGGATTTCAGCTGAAATAATTGACATTGTTTTATTGCTGTGGTATGATTTCATGGTACTTTATTACTTTAAAGCGTTACGCTTTAAAGTGGAATCGAGTAAGGAAAGATGAGGGATTTACTATGGCAGTCAAATTATTTTTACTTGTGATTTTCTTTGCGGTGATGGTCTCGGTGGGGCTGTACAGCAGGAGGCATGCCACCAGCGTGGACGGGTTCGTGCTGGGCGGGCGTTCGGTAGGGCCGTGGCTTACGGCGTTTGCCTACGGTACGTCCTACTTTTCGGCGGTTGTGTTCGTGGGGTACGCAGGGCAGTTCGGCTGGAAATATGGGATGGCGTCCACCTGGATCGGGCTTGGCAACGCGGTGATCGGAAGTCTTCTGGCATGGGTAGTCTTAGGGCGGCGCACGAAGGTCATGACCCAGAAATTAAACTCCAAGACAATGCCGGATTTTTTCGGGGAGAGGTATGGGAGCAAGGCGTTAAAGATTGCGGCGTCGGTGATCGTGTTTGTGTTCCTGATCCCTTATACGGCATCGGTGTACAACGGCCTGTCAAGGCTTTTCGGGATGGCGTTCAACATTCCCTATACATACTGTGTTATCGGTATGGCGGTGTTTACCGGGGTTTATGTGATCCTGGGCGGCTATATGGCGACGGCCATCAATGACTTTATCCAGGGGATCATTATGCTGATCGGGATCTGCGCGGTCATCGGGGCTGTGCTTTCCGGCCAGGGAGGACTTATCGAGGCGATCAGGAAGATGGCGGAGATGCCAAGCGACGTTCCGGTTACTATGGGGCAGCCGGGGGCGTTCACCTCATTTTTGGGGCCTGACCCCTTAAATCTTCTTGGGGTCGTAATACTGACTTCTCTTGGAACATGGGGCCTGCCTCAGATGGTGGGCAAGTTCTATGCCATCAAGGATGAAAAGTCTATCAATACAGGAACGGTCATCTCGACGATTTTTGCGGTGATAATCTCCGGAGGATGCTATTTTCTCGGCGGTTTCGGGCGGCTGTTTGACAATGAGGCGATTTATGATGAGACGGGAGCAGTGGTCTTTGACGGGATCATTCCCTTTATGCTCTCTACGCTGCCGGATATTCTGATTGGCGTGGTGGTCGTGCTTGTATTGTCGGCATCTATGTCTACGCTGGCGTCGCTGGTGCTGACGTCAAGCTCTACGCTGACCCTTGACCTTTTAAAGGACAATGTGATGAAGGACATGGATGAGAAGAAACAGGTGCGGACCATGCAGGCGCTGGTGGTGTTCTTTATCGTGCTGTCTGTGGTGATCGCACTTGACCCGCCTACCTTTATCGCGCAGCTTATGGGGATCTCCTGGGGCGCTCTTGCAGGGGCGTTTCTGGCACCGTTCATGTACGGGCTGTACTGGAAGGGCGTTACAAGGGCGGCTGTGTGGGCAAGCTTTGCGGCTGGCGTGGGAATCACGGTTTCCAACATGTATTTCCATTATATAGCGTCTCCTATCAATGCGGGGGCAGCGGCGATGATCGCGGGGCTTATTGTCGTGCCGGCGGTGAGCGTTGTGACGCCGAAACCGGATAAGGCGAAGGTGGATGAAATCTTTATGTGCTATGAAGAGAAAGTGACCATATCAAAGAAACGGTCATTAGAAGAGTAAGGAAGAATTGAGCTGTCAGGAAATGACAGCTCTCCTTGTTGATAAAAATGAAAAATGGCAATATCTTTATAAGAGGGGGGAACGGCATCTGCCAAAGGTTTTCCGAATTTTAAATCCAGGAGGTTGCAGATTTGAAAAAACGAATTCTTTCAGTTGCTTTAATACTGTGCTTATGCATTTCTTTTCAGTCAACAGCATATGCATGGCAGGAGGAACCTTCACCGCAGGAGGAGATTGCTGCGGCGCAGCCTGCATCTGAGCCGGCCACCCGTGACAGTACGGTACCTGCTCCGGCGGAAGCCTATAAAGCCATGATTGCGCTGAAGAATCAGGACGCGTATAAGGAGGGAACGCCCTGGACCGATTATGAGCCTTACTCGGACTCAAAAGGATATTATTACTGGAAGGGCGGAAATATTGACGGGAAGAGGATCAGCGCCGTGGGGTGCGTAGCCTTTGCCTTTATATTAAGCGATACGGCATTTGGCAGTCTGCCGGCTAGGATGTCTGCTGCGGGGAGCTTTAAATTTGAGGACATAAAAGCCGGAGACATCCTGCGGGTAAACAATGATACCCATACGGTGATCGTGCTGGAGACAGGTGATGCGGGGATCGTTGTTGCCGAAGGAAACATCAGCGACGGAGACCACAAGGGCAAAGTCCACTGGGGGAGGGCGATCTCTAAGGAAGAGGTGATGAGAACCGCCAGCCATTATATCACCCGCTATCCGGAAGGATATATGCCGCCGGATGATTCTGCTGCAAATGACATAATCGGGGAGGGAGCTCTTGGCGGAGGGCTTACCTGGAAATTGACGAAAGCGGGTACCCTGACCGTCTCCGGAAAGGGGGCTATGCCGGATTTTGAAAGTGCTGATAAACAGCCCTGGAGCGGTGATAGCAGCAAGATCCGAAAGATTGTTATTGGAAATGGCGTTACAAGTGTGGGGGCCTGTGCTTTCAGAAACTGCGGGGCTCTTAGCGCGGAGATTTCCTCCAGCGTGAAAATAATCGGAAACAGTGCATTTCAGGGCTCATCGCTTGTTTCTGCCGCCATTCCTTCCAGCGTGAAAACAGTGGGAGACAGCGCGTTTCGCGAATGTAAGAATCTCAGCTCGGCGGCTGTTTCCGAAGGGGTGGAATCTATCGGCCAAAATGCTTTCCGCGCTTGTACGAAACTAACCTCTATAGCGCTGCCTGCAAGTATCGGGGAGGTGGGCGCCGCTGCGTTTTTCCAATGCCAGGCAATGGCAAGCGTATCGTTTGCTCCTGGCAGTAAACAGGTAAAGCTGGGAGACAATCTGTTTACGCAATGCTACTATCTGATGCGGGTGACGCTGCCGAAAAGTATAAACGGCATTGGAGACGGTATGTTCCAGAACTGCATGATGCTTGCCGGGGTTGAAATTCCCCAGGGCGCAGAGCGCATAGGAGGGTCGGCATTCGCCTCCTGCACCGGATTTACCACGGTCATAATCCCGGACAGCGTAACGGAAATAGGAACAGCGGCATTTGCCCAATGTACTTTGAAGGATATATACTTTACCGGCAGTGAAACGCAGTGGAACAGTGTGAGTAAAAGCGAGGATACGAAAGAGGCAGTGTCAAAGGCCAGGATGCATTATAATTATAAACCGGGCGGCGGCGGTTCCGGCGGCAACGGAGGCGGCAGCAGTTCCGGCGGCAATGGAGGCGGCAGCTCGGAAGACACAAAAGTACCGGAGCATACCCCGGTCTCATCTATTGTCTGCAAAAAGGCGGTATATACGGTTTCATACGGAGCAAAGCCATTTAAGGTCAGTGCGTCATCTAAGAGCAGGATGACCTTTACAAGCTCTAGCCCGAAGATTGCCTCTGTGAATAAGGATACCGGAAAGGTGACGGTGAAAAATACCGGGATTGCCGTCATAACCATCAAGGCAGGGAAAGACTCTGAGAAAGTGACGATAAAGGTAACCCCGAAGAAACAGTCTGTGAAGTCGGCAAAGGCAGCGAAAGGCAAAAAGCTGACGGTGAAGTGGGTGAAGGATAAGAGGGCATCGGGATATCAGGTTCAGATAAGCACGGATAAGGAATTTAAGAAAAATGTGCAGGTCAGGAAACTGTCAAAGACATCCTGCACATTCAAAAAGCTGAAAAAGGGTAAAAGATATTATGTAAGAATACGCAGTTACAAAAAATCCGGCAAGGAAACTTTGTACGGCGCATGGAGCAAAAGGAAACTGAGCGGCAGGATTAAGAAGTAAAGAGCCGTGACAGATATGTCTGAGGGAGTTTTCAGGCATGAATCCGGTTGACAAACCAGAGTACGAATTTATATAATAATATACAGTGATGTTATGTGTAGTTCACTTATGAAAAACTAGGAGGTAAAGAGACATGAAAAGCATTCGGACAAAAATCACCTTATGCCTGATGGTGACAGTCCTGGCTACACAGCTCGTGGTGGGGGCATCGAGCATTACGCTCAACTACAGGAGCACGCTGTCGACTGTGGATCAAATGATGAGTGAGACTGCAGTTCTTGCGTCGGAACGCATAGAACAGGAACTGGCGGCCTACAAGAATGTTGCGGTGGATTCCGGCTGTATTCCACAGCTTCTCGACAAAACGGTTCCATTGGAGGAAAAACGCTCAATCATCGATGAGCGTGTCAGCATGCACGGTTTCCAGAGGGGGAACATCGTCGGCTCGGACGGCATCAGCATCTTTGACGGAAATGATTATTCCGACCGCGAATATGTCAAGCAGGCGATGCAGGGCAATGTCTACGTGTCAGAGCCGCTGATCAGCAAGGTGACAGGGGAACTCTCGATTATGGTAGCGGCGCCTATCTACAAAGGGGGAATCAAAGGTTCCGATATTGAAGGCGTGGTCTACTTCGTTCCCCGCGAGACATTCCTGAATGACATCGTTTCCTCGATAAGCGTCAGCCAGCACAGCCGTGCGTATATGATCAACAGTTCCGGGGATACGATTGCGGATACTACACTGGAAACGATTACGGTTCAGAATATTGAAAAAGAATCGGAAGGCGACTCTTCCCTGAAAGAACTAGCGGCAATCCATTCTGCCATGCGCGAAGGAAAGAATGGTTTCGGAGACTATAAGGACGGAAAGAAGAGCATGTTTGCTGCTTATGCTCCGGTAAACGGCACAGACGGGTGGAGCGTGGCAGTCGTTGCCCCGCAGTCGGACTATCTTTCTACTACATATTTTGATATTGTTATAAATCTTGTGATGATGGTGCTTGCCATCCTGCTGTCGATTATCGTTGCCCTGAAACTTGCCAACAGCATCAGCCGGCCGATGAAAGCCTGTGCAGAGCGCATGCGCCTGTTGGTGGAAGGGGATCTGGAATCTCCGGTTCCGGAGGTTGTCAGCAGGGACGAGACGGGAATGCTGACGCAGTCTACCGCCGAACTGGTGCAGGGTCTGTCTGTCATTATCCGTGATATCGGATATCTTCTGGGCGAGATGGCGAATCAGAATCTGGATATCCGGTCCGAGCATCATGATGCTTATGTGGGAGATTTCCAGAGCATCCTGGATTCAATGCATAACCTGAAAGTAGAGCTGAGCGACATCCTCCATCAGATCAATACATCTGCGGAAGAGGTGTCAGATGCCAGCGATCAGGTATCTTCAAGCTCCCAGCACTTAAGCCAGGGGGCTGTTGAGCAGGCAAGCGCCGTTCAACAGCTGGCGGCCCGGATCAGCGAGATCTCAAATCAGATCAAGGACACCGCAGACAGCGCTCAGAAGGTGCGTGAGCAGACCCATCATGCAGGGGAAGGCGTATCTGTGTGCAACGCGCAGATGAAGGAGATGATGGAAGCGATGGATAAGATCCATTCCAGCTCTGAAGAGATAGGAAAGATCAACAAAACAATAGAAGATATTGCCTTCCAGACCAATATCCTGGCCCTGAACGCGGCTGTGGAGGCTGCACGGGCAGGCGCTGCAGGCAAAGGCTTTGCGGTTGTGGCGGATGAAGTCCGCAATCTTGCCAGCAAGTCGGCAGAAGCTGCCAAGAATACTTCCCTACTGATTACACATTCCACGGAGGCAGTGAAGACAGGTACGGAGATTGCAAAACATACGGCTGACGCTCTGTCAGATGTTGTGGAGAACATTCAGTCCATGGTCGGTTCTATCGACCAGATTTCCACAGTGTCAAATGAACAGTCGGAAGCAGTTTTGCAGGTAAATGAAGGGGTCAGCCAGATTTCTATGGTTGTGCAGACCAACAGTGCTACGGCTGAGGAGAGCGCGGCGGCCAGCGAGGAGCTTTCTGCTGAGGCGGCTAATCTGAAACGGCTTGTAGAACAGTTTACTCTTGCAGGAAATTAGGAAAATCAACTGTAAATAAAGCGCCCTCCCAGGGCGGTAAAAAATCGCTGCTTAAAAAATGAGCGGCGATTTTTTGTTGCCTTTCAGATTTTTCGGAATGTTAAAATACGCTGTTTGCGGAAATGGGCGGAAAGCTAAATTGCTGTTGCCGGAAGTTTTGATGATCCTGTCTAAAGAAATCCTCTGGAGAGATGGCATCTTTCCCGGCGAGGATGTCGTCTTTTCGCATGATGACACTTCATGAGTCTTTATCGGGGAGCTATAATGCATCATATTTTTTAAATCCGGTGTTCCGAATACCAGCCCAAAATCAAGAAACACTTTGTCGAGACATTCGGTAACGAATGTTCTGTTGCCGCTGGATATGTGGTAATGGATGCCGGGATAGTCTTTTTTATTCTCCGGCGGCCTTTGCCAGCAGGCGGATACCGTCTGTCTCACCGTCTCCGATATACACGTCGCCGATGATTACATTGTCTGAGAGCGCAATCTCATTTTCTTTTTTTTACCAGATTAAAGATTTCTTCCGCCCGCTTTCTGAGAAGCATTCCTTCTTCCGTAAGCGTTACTTTTCTAGAGCCTTTTGTTCCGCGAATCAGGAGCTGCTTTCCTAACTCTCCTCATGTGTTTATTAATTCCTGCTGTAAGTTTCAGGATCAGGGAGGCATTCATATCGGAGACGGGGCGATCGTAGCCGCAGGGGCAGTTGTGAGAAAAGATGTTCCGGCAGGAGCAACCGTCGGCGCCGTTCCGGCAAAACCGATCGTGAAGAAGGGGCACAAAAGACAGGAGGAGTGGATAGGGGAAATAATCTGGCTTGCGTACCACAATTTGATACAATGCACCTAAACATGAGTTTGGTGCATTGTTTAACGATAGGAATTTTAGATATATATTGGGAAAATACAGGTATACAGAAACATCGCAACAAGGGAATTGATACAATGGAAGACCGCAGAAATGCGTGGGAATAAGCCTTTCTACGGATTCTGCGATTTTATTTTTACGATTTTGCGACCTTCTTTTGCTACGGAGGTTGCTCTGTTTTCTGATTTTGCAAATCTTCTTAACGATAGCAGGAATTATTAAAAGGAATGAATAGTGTAAGGATATCCAGACAACGTTTGGAAAGAATCGTATAGCACTCCATCCGGTTCTTTGTATCCCGGACATGAATCTGCATATTTGTGCGGGAGATATCATCATAATGTAGATGGATCACTTCGGAAACCCGCATTCCGGAAGAATACATCGTTGCAAACATGGCTTTATATTTGATATCATCGACAGTCAGTATGGTTGGAAGCTTGTGTTCCAGAATCATACGTGGAACTGTGATATCATCCATATGCAGGACATTCCGATAGAAAAAACGGATAGCCGAATTATAGAGGTTCAAAGTTGTGGCTTTCAGCACTTCCTCTTTTTGGGCAAGCAAAAAAGTCCTAACGTCCTGACAGGTAAGTTCTTCCGGGGGCTTAGCTTGATATTTCAGGAAGTAAGAAACATAGTTTTTATAGCAATTGATGGAACGTTCTTTGAGGTTGCGGATTTTTCCGGTTTCCTCAAGCTGTTCTAAATATTTATCATACATAACAAAATCCTCTATGCAAAATCAGTAGTAATCAAAACACTGCTTTACACGGAGGTGCATTTGGGTCATAAATCCGCTTGCCAATCAAGCGGAAAGATGGTATTCTTTTCATAGGCAGTGGGATGGTCGATTCTGCTTGATTGTTTCGTTGTGGTGACTTAACAATACTGCTTTTAGGACTTGCTTTCCACTGCTTTTTGTTACAGAAACGAAAAATTGCTATGCCACAACCTTGGCAGGCCATCGCGCAGCGATTTTGCTCAATCGTAATTTGGGAGGAATTTATTTTGAAAAAAATAGGAATTACAATTATAAAATCCATAGGCTTTTTTCTGGGATGGGCAATATTGGTTTCTATCTTGCCGTTATCATCTTCAAAGGAACAAGTTATATGGAGGTTATGGGCAGAAATTACACCTCTATTGGCAATAGCAGTTTTTACTCTCGTCTTTTGGCTTGCCGAAAAGAAAAACGTAAAGTTACATTTATTCGATAATCCAGTAAGGGGAATGGTATTAGGCGTAATTGCAGGGATCGTATGGTTAGCTATTCCTGTTTTGGTAATGTATGCAGCAAAAATTATTCATTTTAGCGGAACTAACTTCATTAACCTATTTCCTGTTTGGGTGCTGGCAGTATTTCTAAATACAATTATGCAGGAACTTCTTGTTCGTGGCTATTTGTATCAAATGCTCAAGCAAAAGCACAATATAATTGTTGCTACAGTTGTGACAACAATACTTTTCACGGCATTGCACGGAGGGGCATTTGAAGCGGGTATTATTCCTGTTTTAAACGTACTTACTATGAGCCTGCTTATGACAGCAGTCCTTGAGTATAGTGGCTCTATTATCGCACCAATTATTATGCACTTTTTATGGAATGGAATTGGTGCATTAGTTTTAGGGGGTGTGTCGCTTGCTGATGACTATCCAACTCTGTTTGCTACGACGTTTACTGGAAACGATATTTTGTCCGGCGGCATTTGCAAAATTGAAGGAAGTATCATAGTTCTAATTGTCAATACGGTTTTGATTGCATTTTTTACATTCATACAAAAGAAAAAATATAAGCATAAATTTCAGTTTGTCTAGGTGAAAAACAGCATGAATCAAAAAACGCTACCCTCATGGGAGCTGGAAGAGGCCGCCTTTGAGCGGGGCTTCGCCCTGGTCTGCGGCTGTGACGAGGCGGGGGCGGGGCCCCTGGCGGGGCCGGTGTACGCCGGGGCGGTGGTCCTGCCCCGGGGGCTGGAGCTTAAGTACCTCAACGACTCTAAGCAGGTGACCCCCAAGCGCCGGGACCAGCTCTTCGACCAGATCAGGGAACAGGCCGCGGCCTGGGCGGTGGCCTCCGTCTCCCCGGAGGAGATCGACGCCACGGACATCCTCAGCGCCCGGATGAAGGCCATGCAGCTGGCCATTGACGGCCTGTCCCAAAGGCCGGACTTCGCCCTGGTCGACGGCAACCGGGATCACGGAACATCCGCCGCCATCACCACGCCCCACCGGTGTCTGGTGAAGGGGGACAGTCTGTCCGCCTCCATCGCGGCGGCCTCCATCTTGGCCAAGGTGAGCCGGGACCGGTTTATGGAGACCATGGCGCAGCAGTATCCGGAGTACCGCTTTGAACGGCACAAGGGCTACCCC
>OFFY01000587.1_pt1 | contig 36348 bp, 31 predicted proteins | sample 1521481 | NCBI WGS metagenome assembly OFFY01 (sample SAMEA3504117, study PRJEB24116) | mouse gut metagenome | biome: mouse gut; feature: mouse-associated habitat; material: faeces | place: Denmark | collected 2011
TGCTCCGGTGCCGCAAGCCATGGTCTCGCCGCTTCCGCGCTCCCATACGCGCATGGTTATGTTGCCGGAGGAGGTGAGTTGGGCAAATTCTATGTTGGCACGGTCCGCCCACATGGGATGCATCTCGAGTTCGCGTCCGAGTGAGTGGATGTCCCAAGTGTCCATATTGTCCACAAATATCACGCCATGCGGATTGCCCATTGATACGGCTGTGATGGCTAATGTACCTGCCGATGTTGCCACGGGTGCTTCAATCATTTCCGGTGCAGGATGGCTCACAGGAATGTCGGTGCATGAGAATGAGGGGATGCCCATGTCGACTGTCACGGACGATACGCGGTTGCAGCCATCGACGTGGAGCTCCAGTCGCTTGATGCCCGAGAGTGTTTCGAGTGTGATATCGGTCTTATGGGTCAGAGCGTAGTCGTAGACATATTTTCCGACGCATCGTGCACCGTTGCCGCACATACGTGCTTCGGAGCCGTCGGCGTTGAATATGCGCATCTTGAAGTCGGCTATGTCGGATGGGAGTATGAGTATTATGCCGTCGGAGCCTACGCCGGTGTGAGGTCGGCTCATTTCTATGGCGAGGTCTGCCAAATCGCGGGGAGAAGATGCCAGGCAATTGATGTAGATGTAATCATTGCCTATACCATGCATCTTAGTAAACAAGATTTCTTCCATACAGGGAGTTTGGCTTTTCCGGTTACAAAATTAGTCATTAAATGTGAATATGTATCGGTATGCGCATGATTTTTTCGATAATGGTGTGTTTGTGCTACTTTTTGATTGGTAATGACTGCAATGTGTAATGTGATGATTCGGATCGGGATGTGTGGAGATGTTGCAGGGGAGTGCGTTGATTGTTGTTTTTAACTAATTTTAACTGTGTTGCAAAAAGTAAGGTTTTTGACCCTTGAAAGTGACATAATTATTCCGAACGATGAATAATTATGTCAACTTACGATTTTTTGGCACTTAAATGCCTGAATGTGCATCGGCGGGTATAAATGCGTGAATGATACGTGTATATGAAAGAATAAAATTATTACCTAACTTTGCACCATCAATGATTGATAAAACAACAGAATTGATAAAATGCTTTTTCAAAAGTGCCAATTAGACATCAAATAAAATCCACTGACGTTAAGTACTATGTGTAAATAATCCGGGGTGCTCGTGAGAACGCCCCGGATTGATATTTTGTGCCGGTGGGGATGGTGTATTTCAGAGTCGGTCAGATCCTTCATGTCGTGCCGTTCTGCTTATAGACAACCTCTATGAGCCGAACATGGTTTGCTGTGTCGATATTCTTTATCGAATCAGTGAATTGCTATGTATTGAATCCTTAAAAGCCGATGCGTGATGCGGTTAATTGGCAGTTGTATAGGGGGTATGAATTGTGTAATTTAAAATATTGTATTAGCTTTGCAGTGCAGGCTGCATCGCGGAGCCCGGCCATGGGCATGCGGGTGGGGTCGGCAGACATAATTTGAAGGCGTTTACTCAACGCTCTTTCTTGACTGCTTGAAATCTGGAAAATTTCTTTGGTAAAGTCAAGAATGACGCAAACAGTAGATGGCTTATGTGGATATGTATAATTCCGTCAGCGGCAAGCGCGTGAGCGTTGGCTATTGGCGTGTGGCATATTCTGCGTGAGGCTCTGCGGGTTTGCTCGTTCAACTTTACCGGGCAATTCCAGAGCCTCAAGCAGTGGGACGGGCAACAGTACAGACCTCACGTTTTCACATATATAAACCTATAAAATGCCAATGAGAGGGTCCGGCGGCACAGAAATCAATCTATGAAACGGATTACATTATTATTCGTGATGTTGGTGGCTTGCATCGGGTTTGCAACCGAAAGTATGGCTGCGTCAAAAAAAGTTGCCGTCTATGTCGAGGGTCAGATGTCGAAATCCCTTAAGACTGTGGTTAGCTCTGCTGTGCTTGCACGTATGTCGGGCAATAAGGAGTACACTCCGTTTGAACGTAACGAGGTGTTCATTCATGCGCTGAACGGTGAGCAGGATTATCAGTTGTCAGGGGAGGTTCCCGAGCGTGAAATTCGTAAGGTGGGTGAGCGTCTTGGTGTGGACTATGTGATAGTGGTAAACGCTGTTCTTACGTCCGACAACCAATGCCATATGGCTGCCCGACTCATTAATCTTGAGACCGGTGAAATCATAAAATCGGTCAATCTAAAACGGGAGTATGAAGGCACGCAGACTGTTTCCTCGATGGCAAACAACGTAGCTTACAGACTGCTCAATAAGAAATCAAAATAAAATGTGTGCCATGAAGAATACTATATTAATCACCATATTGTCAATTTTCGGGCTTTTTGCCTGCGGCTCATCGTATGCGCAAGAGCAGGCTAAGAAAAAGGTTGCGGTGTATATGACCGGAAATGGCATCGACGAAGCCTATAAAAAGGTGATAGGTGCAAAACTTGTGAGTGCCATAACGGAAAGCGGTGAGTATGCAGCCGTTGAGCGTACCGCTGACTTCCTGGCGGCGCTTTCGGCTGAGAATGATTATCAGACATCAGGTGAGGTGCGCGATAGTCAGATTGCCAAGTTAGGTCAGAAGTTCGGTGTACGTTACGTAGTGGTGGCGGATGTGAGCGAGCTGTTTGATGAATATTTCATAGCCGCGCGTATGATAAATGTGGAAACGGGACTCGTAGAGCGGGCATTCGACACCAATGGCGCGGCAAGTTCCATGGCGCAGCTTATAAGTCTGTCAAAGGATGTGGCATCCGGTCTACTTAAGGGGTTGTCCACTTCGCCACGTGGCACAAACCATCCGCAACATCTGTCGCTGTGTGTGATGGACAGGAATGGCAAAATCCAATATCTCACCACGGAGCAGTGGCAAAATATGCCAGAGAGTGCCAAGCTGGACTATACCAAGAAAGGAGTGGTAATATCTGAGAATGGAGAGTCATTTTTTGTGGAGATGCGCGACAGAGGAGAAGGCGATTGGTATTGGGCTTATAATAATTCAGCTCCAGCAAAATGGCAGCTGGAATTAATATGGAAGTACAAAAATCCGTTGAATAATGCCTTAAGGATTTTCGGTGGCGTTCAAATAGATAACCTGTATTATTGGACGAACGAATCGTATGATTCTTCGGCCGCGTGGTACGTTGATATGAGCAGCGGCATCGTCAACGCCAGCTACAAGACCTGTGCCATCAGGGTTCGTGCAGTCGCGGCCGTGCCGGGTTCGTCGGCGATGTAAAGCACTTTGAAACTTTTTGACTTTAAACTTCGGGCGGCGAAAGCCGCTCGTTGAATATAGTAACACCTCCGGATTAGTGGTGGGAGTGGTTGCTATGGGTTTGACGGGTGCGCCATTGGGCGAAGTGGGGGCGGTGGGTCAGGTAGATGGGGTCGGGGGCGTGGCGGTAGGCTTCGCGTTCGAAGGAGATGGACATGTAGGCTTTGAACCAATGGCGGTGCCGGAGGAGTCGGATGAGCCATTCGAGGAGGTAGATGATGTAGAATGGGATGTAGAGCAGTTCGCGCATCTGCGCGGTGTGGATGCGCTCGTGGCGTATTACTTCGGGGGTAATCCAGTGTGTGTGGCGGGTCCATATCGTGCCGAAGAGGTTGATGCAGAAGCGTGACGGCACCAATGGACAGCGTATGATGCGTGGGTGGTGAGCCATGGCGGTGTGTAGCCGGGAGGTGTATGGAAAACAGGGGGCTGAGCGGGTGGCGGCGGGTCACTGTCGCGGTTAGGATTTGTGCGGGGATGATGAGTTGTGCAGTTGTGCGCTGTGCGGCGATGATTGGTAAAAGAGATGTGGGGATTACGCCGCGTCCCCGATGAACATGACAGATGTTTCGTAAAAGGGGGTGACAATCGCCCCCGTCACTACCCGCTCGGCTTCCTGTGTGGGGTGTCAGATGAGGTCGGTGGTCCAGTTGAGTTGCTGGATGGAGGTGTCGGTCTGGCGCAGTTCCTTGGAGAGACGGTCAATCTGTTTGCGGAGGTCGGCGACGTTGACGGTGCTTATGACGCGGATTTCGGATAGTGTGCGCCGTGAGGTGAGCGCGCTGGCTGCGTTCATGAAGTCGCGCAGCAGTGCCAGGCGTTTCTGCATGCAGTCGCGGCGTGCTATCAGCGCTGTGATGGTGATGCCGGATTCGTCGGTAGATTGTGCGTTGGTGAGGTTGATGCGTTCGGTGATGGATTGCAGTTCGGTGAGTATGCCGTTGAGTTCATGCAGCAGTTGCTCGGGCTGTTCGGCGGGTTGCGACCCTTCCTGCACGGTGGCGTTGTTGCGCAGACGTGTGTCCATCTGGTCAAGGCGTGTCTGTAGGTCGGCTCGTATCTGTAGGGCTTCGGCTAATTTCATGATTAGGGATCGTTTTTTCGTTGTAGGTAACGTTATAACGCTTTACGGCGTTTCGGGGTTTGATTGTCGCTCAGGATGTAGTGGAGCTCGAGATTGGGGAATGGGATGTCGATGCTGCGACGGGTGAATGCGGATGTGTAGCGAATGATGAGCGTATATCCGGCATCGCGTATGGAGATGGCTTCACGGTTCATGCCCGGTTCGTGGCGGATGAGGTCGATGATGAGGTCTTTCTGCGGGTCGTAATCATATTCCAGCTCGGAAAGGCGGTCGGATACGGTGTATTCGTACAATACGGTGTCGGAGGATACGGAGACTTGTGAGAGTGTCATATGGTCGTTGATGCGTATGGGGCAGCGGGAGCGGTAGTTGCCGGCTGTCATATCAATCAGGCGTCGGGCTTTGGTGACAGTGGATGCGGTGTCGGCTGCGGCTTGGCGTAGCTCATGTGCCGTGACGGTGACGGTGTGTTGCCGCTTGGGTGAATGGCAGCGGTAGAGGTATATGATGTCGGTGTTGTTGTCGATGGCGAGGGTGGTGAGGTCGTCGGTGTCATCGGGATCGATGTCGGCTGCGAGAGATGACGCGATTATGTCGCGTAGGTGAGGATTTTCGGCGGTAAGGTCGAATGTACGGCTGTCGGGCATGTCGATGGTGAATGTCACCGTATTGTCGGCACGGTTGAGCTTTGCCGATGTCATGGTGCCTGAGCCGCCTAATGAAATGGGGCATTGCTTGTTTATGGCGCGGACACCTTTCTCGAGCCGGAAATAGGTGGCTCCGTGTTCCCGGCTCGTGTCGGCAGCGGATTTGTCGGTATTGCCGCCGCAGGCGGTGGCCAACAGTAGGGTGACGAATAAAAGAAGATGTGTTAATGCGCTGTGATTCATGGCGGTGTAGGTGTGTTGACGGCAAAGATAATGAAAATATACTTGCGGGTTGGTGGAAATTGAATAAATTTGGGGTATGATTACAGATGTAACAACTGCCGGTGGACGTGGCAGACGGCATGGTGCTGTGTTGTGCCTGATGTCGTTGCTCGCCATTCTGCTCGGCGCAGGCTGCCTGTTTGTGGGGTCGGTGGATATACCGGTCCGCGATGTATTGGGCGCGCTTACCGGAGGAGATGTGGGGCGTGAGGCGTGGCGCGTGATAGTGCTGCAGACACGTGTGCCTATGGTGGTGACGGCGGCGGTCGCCGGCGCGGCTCTGTCGGTAGCCGGATTGCTGTTGCAAACCTGTTTTGACAATCCGCTTGCCGGCCCTTCCATACTGGGGGTCTCGACCGGGGCGTCGCTCGGCGTGGCTTTGGTTATGCTCGGTTTCGGCGGAGCGTTTGCCGCGGGCTGGGGGCAATATGTGAGTTGTCTTGCCGGCGCGCTCGCGGGAGCCGCCGCGGTGCTTGCGGTGCTGCTGGTGTTCTCACGGTTTGTACGTAGTACGGCTATGCTGCTGATAGTAGGTATTCTGGTAGGCTATTTCGCATCTTCGGCTATAGCGCTGTTGAATTATTTCTCCACGCAGGAGGGCGTGCATTCATATATAATATGGGGATTAGGTACATTTTCCGGAGTGTCGGGCGACAGAGCCGCTATATTTGCATGCCTGACGGTGCCGGTGGTGCTGCTGTCGATGCTGCTGATCAAGCCGCTCAATGCGTTGTTGCTCGGTGCGCGTTATGCCGAGAGCATAGGTGTGGACATACGAGCCATGCGTTACAGGCTGCTGATAGTGTCCGGTGTGCTCACCGCGTCTGCCACGGCATTCTGTGGCCCTATAGGTTTCCTGGGGTTGATAGTGCCCCATGTGGCGAGGATGTCGCTGCGCTCATCGAATCATGCGGTGTTGCTGCCGTGCGCGGCGATTGCCGGCAGCGCCATGGCATTGCTGTGTGCGTTTATCTCCGTGCTGCCGATCAGCGCAGGTGTGATGCCTATCAATGCCATCACGCCAATAATCGGTGTGCCTATAGTGATTTATGTGATATTGAACCGTAAGAAACTTATGTATTTCGACTGACCGTATGGTGAAACATGATATGGAACCGATACTTCGAGCCAATGGCATTTCGGCAGGCTATCGCGCCGGGCGCAGTATGTCGGTGGTGTTACGTGACGTGAATGTTGCCATGCGTGCCGGTGAGGTGGTGTGTATGCTCGGTGCCAACGGCGCGGGTAAGAGCACGCTGCTGCGCACATTGTCGCGCGAGCAGGCTCCGCTGTCGGGAGTAGTGACTGTGGGCGGGCGCGATGTCCATGGCATGAAGTGGGGCGAGGTAGCCCGGTGTCTGAGTGTGGTATATACGGAGCGTACGCATGCCGGAGCGTTGACGGTGGAGGAGGTGGTGTCGCTGGGCAGGCAGCCTTACACGGGTTTTCTCGGACGGCTTGACGATGCGGACCGCGAGGTGGTGCGTGATAGCATCCGTGCGGTGGGTATGGAGCGTTTTGAGGAGCGGTTCATGGCGACGCTGTCGGATGGCGAGCGTCAGAAGGTGATGATAGCGCGCGCACTCGCCCAGCGAACTCCGATAATGATGCTCGATGAGCCTACGACGTTTCTGGATGTGGCGAGCCGACTGGAGATAATGGAGCTTCTGGCGCAACTGGCACACGAACATGGTAAGGCGGTGCTGCTGTCGACCCATGATGTTGCCGATGCGCTTGAGATAGCCGACCGCCTATGGCTGCTGTGCGGAGATGGCGGTGTGAAACAGGGGGCTGTCGATGAATTGGTGTCGGCGGGAATGATGGATAGGCTGTTTGCCGGGCGCAGCGTACGGTTTGATGCCGCGGCAGGTGACTACAGGTTGCGACGTTGATACATCCGGTATTTTGGCTCATGCCGGTGTGTCGTTTATAAAAAAACAATTATCTTTGCAGTCCCATGGATGCACAAAGAGCGTTACTGATAATAAATCCCATATCGGGAACCACGAATAAACGCGGCCTTGACAAGGTGGTGTCGGCGCGTCTTGAGCCGCTTGGTATAACGGTGGATACGGCGTGGACCACAGGTCATGGCGATGCGACACGTTTGTCTAAACGCGCCGTTGCCGACGGCTATGATATGGTGCTTGCGGCAGGTGGTGACGGAACAATCAATGAAACTGCTGTGGCTCTGTGCGATACAGGGGTCACTCTGGGTATAATACCATGCGGTTCGGGTAACGGACTGGCACGACATCTCAATATCCCCGTGGATATAAAAGCGGCGTTGGATATCATAGCTTCGGGCAATGCCGAAGTCTGTGACCATGGCAGTGTGAACGACACGCCGTTCTTCTGTACGTTCGGAACGGGATTTGACGCTACGGTGAGCGAGAAATTCGCCCGTGCAAAGCGTCGCGGCAAGCTGACGTATCTCCGCAATACTTTCCGTGAGTATATGACTTATCGTCCGGAAGAGTATGTGATAAGCGCCAACGGGCAGGTGCTCACTGAGCGCGCTTTCGTGGTGGCGGTGTGCAATGCGTCGCAGTATGGCAACAATGCCTATATAGCTCCGCATGCGTCGATTACCGACGGGTTGCTTGATGTGACCATAATCCATTACGGCAATCTGCTCACCACGGCATTGGTAGGAGTGGATCTTATGACCGGATTCATAGACAAGAATTTCCTGATACATACATTCCGGACGAAGAGTGCCGTGATAACGCGAAAACAACCCGGAGCAGTGCATATCGACGGCGAGCCGATGGTGATGGACAGCCGGCTTGATGTGCGCTGTCACGAACAGAGCCTGAAGGTGTTCACTCCCGGTACTGACAAACCATTCCGTCCGCTACTCACACCTATGATGTCGATGCTCAACGATTTCGGCTATACGCTGCGTCATGTGTTTGACAAACAATGATGCCCGGGCGTTTCGCATTACGCGCTATTTTGTGTAACTTTGCGCGTTGAAAATATATTAGATAACAATAAACACGATATAAGACTATGGCATTACAATGCGGCATAGTGGGGCTGCCTAATGTGGGTAAGTCCACGCTTTTCAATTGTCTGTCGAACGCTAAGGCGCAGTCGGCAAACTTCCCTTTCTGTACTATCGAGCCTAATGTGGGTGTGATTACCGTACCCGATGACCGTCTGACCAAATTGGTGGAGATGTGCAATCCGCGCAGCGTGGTGCCGGCTACGGTGGAGATAGTGGATATAGCCGGTCTTGTGAAAGGTGCCAGCAAGGGTGAGGGCTTAGGCAACAAGTTCCTTGCCAATATCCGCGAGACGGATGCCATACTGCATGTGCTCCGTTGCTTTGACGATGACAATATAACCCATGTGGACGGCTCGGTGGATCCGGTGCGCGACAAGGAGATAATAGACTATGAGCTTCTGATAAAGGATCTGGAGACCGTGGAAAGCCGCATTGCCAAGACTCAGAAGCAGGCGCAGACCGGCGGTGACAAGGTGGCAAAGATGCAGTATGAGGTGCTACGTCAGTATCAGGATGCTCTGCAGCAGGGTAAGCCCGCTCGTTCGGTGCAGTTTGAGACGGTCGACGAGCAGCGTTTTGCGCGCGATTTGTTCCTGCTGACCAACAAGCCGGTGATGTATGTGTGCAATGTGGATGATGCATCGGCTGCGACTGGCAATGCCTATGTGGATGCCGTGCGCGAGGCTGTGAAAGATGAGGGCGCGCAGATACTTATAGTGGCGGCGCAGACCGAAGCTGAGATTGCGGAACTGGATACATACGAGGACCGCAAGGAGTTCCTTGCCGAGATTGGGCTTGAGGAATCGGGTGTGTCGCGACTGATACGTGCCGCCTATGCGTTGCTTGACCTTCAGACATATTTCACGGCAGGTGAGGATGAGGTGCGTGCGTGGACATTCATGCGCGGCAGCAAGGCTCCCAAGTGTGCCGGTATAATCCATACGGATTTCGAAAAAGGATTCATACGCGCAGAGGTAATCAAGTACGATGACTATGTGTCGTTGGGTAGCGAGTCGGCTGTGCGTTCCGCCGGTAAGATGAATGTCGAAGGCAAGGAATATGTGGTGCAGGACGGAGATATAATGCACTTCCTGTTCAATGTGTGATGCATTAAACTCCAATAGGGCGGAATTGTGCCCTACGGTATAGGATATTATTTAAGACGACAAAGGGTGAATCGCACACGCGATTCACCCTTGCCGTTTCAACTATTTATTTATGAGAGCCTTAATATCTAATAATCACTATCCGGTATTAAGGACGAGGGATGTAAGTGTTGCTCGTTGTCACGAGACTTTAGTGTCAATAGAATGTGTGTATTCAGTTCTGCTTGTTCTTTCGTTGAATTCATTAGTAAAACAATCTCCAGCCCGCATAGTCAGCGGGTTTTACACTAAAAGAGATTAAAAAGTGTGAAGCTTGGGGGACGATTTAATTAAATTGAACGCGAAGTATTAAAATCGTTAGCTATCGGAACGATAATCGTCAATACCGGAGATGTGAAAAGTGATGTATTGGGTCGGGCGTAGGCATGATTGTTGTTAATGGTCGTTTCGAACCCATGCATTAAGGATGTTCACGAAATCGGAAAGCATAAGTTTGAAGTCGTAATCGATTTTTCGTACAAGACGATTTGCCACCTGCCCGAGTGCATGGATGAGGTATTGGCTCAACACTTGCTTTTGGGATTCTACCGGCTGCTGACTGAACTCCTTTTCCAGTACAATGGATACGCGGGCGGTTCCCGTTTCCTTTCGGAAAGGTCCGTATGTGAAGCGGTTTCGTAAGAAATAGCCGTTGTCGTCAATCTCTTTCTTCGGATACATCTCGAGCAGTTTCGGATAAAAATCTTTTTGCTTCAGTTTTAGCGTTTCATCGGCAATGATATAGTTGGTTTTGCAGTGATAATTGTCGTAGAAACTGAATGATAGATTTAGCGTGATTGTATCGACGGATGTGCCATACAGTTCCGGTCGCATACATCTGTCGAGTTCCGGAATAAGTTTCCGCTCGATGCTTTCTATTAATGGTTTTGAGTTTTCATAGCAGTTGGCAAGTCCTCGCATTATGCGTATCGGGTTCTTTGGAATCCAATTGCGCTGGGTATGCAGAGGTGTGTCTTGCGGTGCGCCTGCAGGTCCGTCCAATCGAATGGGTTTGGCTAATGGGTTGTCGGCGCGGCAATGGAAAAAGGATTGACTGTAGTCGATGGCGAAACCATCTTTGCGTTTTGACCATACCGCATCGAGGTGGCGGGGTTTTGCATAGCGGTTTCGGAAAAAAGTTTCCGGATTGCCGTTGACCCATGTGGTTCTTATGGCTTCCAGCGGTTCATGTCTGCCCCAGCCTATTATGGCAAGTGCTTCGCATATTCTTACAGCTGCATTCCATTCAGTAACATTGCTATATCGAGCGTATCTGAGAAACTCGGCATAAAGTTGCTCACGAAGAGTCTCCCCATCAGGTACTTTTGACAGGTATTCACGAAGTTCTTCAAGACTTGACGGTAGAAAGATTTTATTCATCGGCTGGATACCGGTGAGATTATTTAGATGGGTTGTCTTTATTTGAACTGTCGGCAAATAATTCGCAGAATCCTTGTTTGTTGAACTGATAGAACATCTCTATACGTTCCGGAGTGTCATTCTCAAGAAGCAGGAGCAGTTCCCGGGCAAATTCAAGTGTGGCAGAGCCGTTGGCGGTGACGATGTTTTTGTCGGTCACGGCTTGACGGTGCTGATACATTGAGCTGTTGGTGTAGTTGTCACCACCCCATTGTTTCAGTTGGTCGACTCCGTTACCGGTATGCTTCATGTCATTGAGAAATCCATTTCGTGCCATGAATGATGCGGCATTGCATATAGCGCCTACGATTTTTTTGTTGGCTATGGCTTTGGCGACTATCGGGGTGACCTTGTCGGCAATTGGGGTCTGCCAACCGAATCCACCGATCAGCACTAATGCCGCATAGTCGTCGGGCATGGTATCGAAAGAATAATCGGGAACAGTGCGGAAACCGCCTATGGATTTGACCGGATTCAATGTGGGTGCCACTATCTTGTTGATGTATTTAGGTTGTTCTTTCAGAGCGTACTCATCAGAAGCAACAGCTTCGGCAAGATAAACCATTTCATGCTCCGCAAAGTCCGGTAGCAGTATGTATAGAATTTCGTCAGTCATAGTGTGGAGAATCTTTAAATGTCAAATGGCGGCATCGTGCACCTGTTGATTGCAAAGTTACGAAAAAATCGGTGACACCTGCTTGACTTAACTATGTCGCTGTTTCCCGTTTCTATACTCCGTGGCGTGCCAGATTAATCCGGCACGCTCGCTTCCCGATAGTTGTTATTGGCTGTCTTCGTATTAGGCTCACCTAATTGAACAACGGTTAATTGTTTAATCCACTCCTTTTTGATTTGCAGGTGTCTTAATATGATGTGACCTGAAAAATTTGTTCCCCGACACATTTGAACCCTATTCTTCTAATATATAGTATCTCTGCGTTTGGATTTTCGTCGTCAACTGACAGTCCGACAACTTTATGACCTAATGAGAACGCTTTGTTGCACATTGCGGTTAATAATTTACTGCCGACACCACAATCTCTGAATTGTGGCAAAATACCGATGGCGTCAAGATAGAATTCTAACGATTAGGCGTGGTGGCCCGGATGATTTTCGGTTGAGGTTACCACATTTTCTGCCATCGATTATGGTTAGGCTCTGTTACAGTTTAGGGTTGTGAGACTATGTCGTGGGGTTGAATGATGGTAAATGACTATGAATAGCACTTCGATTTATGTTAATTATCAATAAGTTGCATATCAAACAAAAATGCCAAAATCGAAGTCACGTCTTTCGATTTATCCAACTAATTAGTACACCATCAGTACACTTAATCTTTTGTAACTTACTTATAATTCGATGCATACAACACGTAACAGAAGATGAGGTGTGTCTAAACGTATCACAACAACAATCAATTTATCGATTTTTAATCTTCCCGATTTTGCACAATCTTTCAAATACCGTTGTGCCAGTAAGACGTTGATACCGATTAAGTCCTTTAATTAATCCACTGCCATACTCTTTATGTAAGAACGTTCCAACACTAAACTTAGGATTGTTATATAGTTTTAACGTGTAATCCATATCAATGAAACACAAATTCTCTCTATCTTCTCGACCATCTAGAACGCAAGCATTTAATCGATTAAACTGTTGTTGATAATAATGTGCCGTTTTGGCAAATATGTTTTCCTGTATTTTTTGTTTTATTTGCTGTTGCTGTATTCGAATGGCTTGAGCAACTTCGTAAAATTGCTCTATTTTAGCAAAGTCTGAGGAACTTAGTCTTGAGGCATATTTATGTTTGTACTTATCCCATGCGTTTTCTTCAAAAATAGGAATAGAGTAATGGAGTGATTGCTCGTTGATCGCTTCTCCTGAAACGCCCTCAGCTTTTAGATACTCAATATTCTTCTCAATATTTTTAATTTGGAGAATAAGAATTGTCGTTGCGGATTTTATGCTCTTATTTTCCTTATCAAGATATATTAAGAGAGTAACAACCACAGTAATCACTAATATGAGTGTCTGAAGGAAGTTAGAATTCAGAAAGTCTGCCATATCAATATCTAATTTAATTGTCTATCTTAAATACAAAGCTAAGAAAATAGTTTGATATTTTAACTATTGAGGAGTCGTGATACACAAGAGATTTGGTTGAGGTCACCACATTTTTTTCGAGTGATTATAATTAAAATCTGTTAATCCTTGGGATTGCGAGGCTGTATGGTGGGGTTGAATGATGGTGAATGACTATGAATAGCACTCCGATTTGTGTTGATTATCAATAGGTTGCTTGTTAAGCAAAATTGATATACTCACACCGCGACACACATAACCAACAGCATTTCAGTGATTTACAGTGGGCGTGGTGACTTTTGACTCGCGCGTGGCTCGTCGAGCTGAAGGTTGTGGTGACTTGGAGGGGTATAGGTGAAAGAAAGACCGCTAACTCATTGAGAATTAGCGGTCTTCTGTGGTGCCACCAGCACCATTTTCAATAAATTGAGATGAATCATCGCAAATTCAAATTAAACATAAGATACTATATATCAACGCAATTAAACGGAATTGAATTTATTTGGATTTGTTAATCTTCAAAAATTATAGTGACTTTTATAGTGACTTTTGAAAATAGTCACTATCTTTGTATTCGGAAAACACACCGTGATTTTGGAACCCGAACCAACATCAAGGAGATAGGCTCGAACTATCGGCTATGGTTTCCCATTGAATGAATGTAACCGACTATAAAACCATTTTGAATTATGGCAAAGACTCTCTCCAGATTCTATATTCGCAAGCAGGATGAGAACAAGGACATGGCAACCCTGTTTTTCAGGGTGCAGAATAAGGAACACAAGATAGATTCAATCTTCTCGTCCCAAATACAGGTTGACGTACAGGAGTGGCGTAATGCCATATCCTCTGAAGAAAACTGGATGCGACACCGGGAAAAGAATTTCAAGCTGCACGATACTCTTGCCAAGATAGAAATGGCGGTCAAGAGTGAGGTCGAAGGTATGCACTTTGATAAGAAGGCTGTGAAGGAGGCGATCCTTGCTGTTGCCAATCCAAAGAAATCCGAAGCTGTGAAAAAAGCACGCAAAGCCGAGGAAGATGCCCGGCTGAAACAGGAGCGCGAAAAGGCGGCTGAAGAAGAGCGCCAACGAAAGAAAGCGGAAATGGAACGTGCCAACATCTGGAATTTCCTCGACCGATTTGTCAATGACATAAAGACCGGAAAGCGGCTAAATGGCAATGACTGTTACACGCCCGGCAGTTGCAAGGCGTGGAGTAGTTTCCGAAAACTCTACAACGGTTTCGACCCTCGCCATAAGTTGACATGGGACGATATTGACCGCGAACTTGTGACTAAATTTCTCGCTCACCTCGTCAAGCTCGACTACATGGGTAGTTCAATCAACAAGTATCTGGTGTCATTCCGTGCAATGGTAGGATATGCCTATGCCGACGGTCTTCACAATAATGACCGCTCGATGGCTTGTTTCTCCAAACGCAAGGTCGAGGAAAGCGACAAGGCGGTTGAAATTTTTCTGACTGAAACCGAATTACAAGCATTGGCGGAAATGAAGTTGACCGGGCTTAAAGACCAAGTGCGCGATATATTCCTTATCGGGTGTTATACCTGTCAGCGCGTCAGCGACTACAACAATATTCAGCCTGAGGATTTCACGACAACCGCAAAAGGTACGCCTATAATCCGGCTTATCCAACAGAAAACACGCAACGAGGTCAAGATACCGATAATGAACCCCAACCTCAAAGCCATCTGTGAGAAATATAATTACAACATTCCCTCAGTGATTGACGTGCTTATCAACCGCTACATCAAGGAGATACTTGAAGACCTGTCGGCAACTGTGCCTTCCCTTGCGGTCAAGGTTCCCACCAAATTGACAATGAAGCAAAAGAACAATGAGGCATCAGGCAAACTGACCGTAGAGCGTAACACCAAAGGAGAGGTTGTAATGCCGCGCTACAACTGTGTCACTACCCATACCGCCCGACGCAGTGGCATTACCAACATGTACCTGTCGCATAAATACACCATCGTTCAGATGATGCACGTCAGCGGTCACAAAACCCAAAAGACCTTCATGGACTACATCAAACTATCTTCAGACGAAATCGCCGATGAGATAGATGCAATCGCCAACGGTTCTAAATCGGAGGTATTCTGAATAACTTTATGCTATATTAAGCTTATGCTCAACAGACAGATGCGTCGCTAAAAAACAAATTAGTCCTACTACCAATGCCGGCGATGGTACCAAATGTGCGAAAAAATACGAGATTTGGCCCAATGGTGTAAGTTATGCCCCCATGAATCGTTTCGCGACGGTGCCAAATCGATAAATTAGTAGCAATATTTGGCACCTTCGTGGATTTGTTGTATATTTGCAGCCTAAAACAAATTCTATGATAGGAAGAAAGCAAGAAATAGAACTGTTAGAGCAAGCGTATGATTCCAGCCGCTCAGAATTTATAGCCATCTATGGTCGCCGCCGAGTTGGCAAGACATTCCTTGTAAGGCAATTGTTTACCGATAAATTTGCCTTCACTTATTCCGGAATGCCTAATGTCTCGACTAAGGTTCAGTTACATAATTTTTACAAAGAATTACTGGCGCAGGGCTATAAGGCTCAGACTATGCCCAAAAATTGGACGGATGCGTTTTTTATGTTACGGGAGCTCGTGGCATCAAGGCCGGAAGGCAAGAAAGTCATATTCCTTGACGAACTGCCTTGGATGGATGGTCGTCAGTCTAGTTTTCTTCCAGCGTTTGAGAATTTCTGGAATGCGTGGGCATCTGCCCGGAACGACATCCTTCTTATAATATGCGGTTCAGCCACATCATGGATTGTAAAAAAAATTCTCCATAACAGAGGCGGCCTACACAACAGGCTTACTAATCAAATCTGTCTCCAACCCTTTAATCTGAAGGAGTGTGAGGAATATGTAAACGAAATGGGCCTGCCATTAGATCGCCAACAGGTAATTGAGGGATATATGGCGTTTGGTGGAATCCCCTTTTATTGGTCTCTTCTTGAACGGAATAAGAATCTGTCACAAAATATCGACTCGCTATTCTTTGGTAGGAATGCGAAGTTGAAAGATGAATTTCAGGAACTTTATAGGTCATTGTTTGCCAGACCAGAAGTATATGTTGAGATAATAAGGTCTTTAGGCACTAAGAAAGTTGGCATGACGCGAGATGAAATCATCAGTTCTGCAAATCTTGACAGTGGTGGTAAATTGACAGGTTATCTTGAAGATCTCGAAAACTGTGGATTCATCCGACGGTATCAGGCGATTGGGGCAAAGGCGAAAAATGCCCTGTACCAATTAGTTGATAATTTTACATTATTCTATTTCCGATTCATGGACGGGAAGAATATCACAGATGCCAACTATTGGTCCAAAATACAGATTGCTCCGATATATCACAGCTGGAGCGGACTTGCATTTGAACGGGTATGCCTTTTGCACTCAGAGCAGATAAAGAAGGCTCTTGGGATAAGTGGAGTAATCACATACGAATACTCATGGCGCACAGCCGCGAATGATGAACATCCCGGTGCACAGATAGATCTATTGATCGACCGCAGTGATAAAGCAATAAACCTTTGCGAGATAAAATATTCCGATGGACCATATACGATTGACAAGAAGTATATGGAAAATCTGCGTAATAAAGCGGCATTATTCCGTCTGCTCACAAAAACACGTAAGGGTATCGCCCTGACCATGATAACAAGTTATGGGCTTGTTAAGAACTCCTATTCAATGAACAGCATACATTCTCAAATCACAGCCGATGATTTATTTGCAGATGCCTAAGATTGCTCATGCCAAATCTAAGTAAACAACAGCGAATATGTACCTTTCGAATATAAAACTTTGGAATTTCAGAAAGTTTGGAGCTTTGGGCGACATAAACTTACAGTCCCCAAACCTCAACTTGTCGTTTACAAAAGGACTTAATGTGTTGATTGGTGAAAACGACTCAGGAAAGAGTGCGGTACTTGAAGCCATCAAGATGGTTTTAAGGACTCATGCCTACGAAAGGCTTATGTGGGTGAAAGAGGATTTCTATGAAGGAACAGATGAGTTAAGGATAGAACTTCTGATAGATGGTTTGACGAACAGCGAAGCGGCTCACTTTACAGAATGGCTCGGATGGACGGAAGGTAATTCTCCACGACCCATTTTGCGACTGATATGTACCGTGAGACTGATAGATGACAAGCCTATACCTCATGAAATAAGAGCTGGAATGGATGAGGCTGGATCTGCAATTGATAGTCAAGCCAAAGAATACTTAAAAGTGACATTCTTGAAGCCGTTGCGCGATGCTGAGAACGAACTGACTGCGAAGAAGTATAGTCGGCTTTCTCAGATACTAGAAGGACACGACCTGTTTAAGAAGGGAGCAAATGGAAAAGAGTTATTTGAAGGCTACGTAGCTACAGCAAACCAGCAGATAAAAGAGTGGTTTGAAGATGATATAGCTGAGGATGGGCAATTAAGCAATAGGGAACAAATCAAAGGTGTAATAGACGGATTTCTTGGCAGTTTTATCCATACGGATAAGGCATCCTCATTCTCAATTTCAGGGTCACATATAAAAGAAATACTTGAGAAATTATCGCTGAACCTTGATGGGATAACGAGGCCAGGACTGGGAACGATGAATCGTCTGTATATGGCCGCAGAACTCCTACATTTGCAGAAACCTGGATGGAGTGGAATAAAACTTTGTTTGGTTGAAGAAGAAGAGGCTCATCTACACCCGCAGGCCCAAATGAAGGTGTTAGAGACAATACAGAAACAGAGTGGAACTCAATTTATCATCACGACACATAGTCCGAATCTTGCATCGAAGGTAAAACTGTCGGAAAACGACATTAATCAGGTTGTGATATGTAAGGAAGGAAAAGTATTTCCTATGGGGCCAACATATACACTGCTTGACAAAGATGACTACGGATTTTTAGATCATTTCCTTGATGTTACTAAAGCCAACTTGTTCTTTGCAAAGGGTATTATCCTTGTTGAGGGCTGGGCCGAGGAAATTATACTTCCGGCAATAGCACAAAGAATGGGAAAAGATCTGACTGCTCATGAGGTAAGTATCATTAATGTAGGGTCAACAGCCTATATGCGCTATGCCAAGATATTTATGAGGCAGAATCAGGAGAGTATGGGTTGTAAGGTGGCAATTGTTACGGATTTGGATGTAAGGCCTAATGATGATGACGGACAGTTCGATACTGCTAAAGAAGCAGAGAAAAGGACGAATATTACAGAGAAGGTGGATACGAGCAACTATCCAGACATCAGTTGGCATATAGCAGAGCACTGGACGCTGGAATGGTGCCTAAATGAATCGGAAAAGTTTGGAGGCTTGTTCAAGGAGGCTGTAAGCAAGGTACATACTCGGACGGCGGCTTTCAAAAAAAATAATAATGAATTTAATATAGAAGATTTTAAGGCTGAACTGACTAACAAGTTAAGAAAGTATAAAATAGATGGAGATGGTAAACATGTCTCCACTACAGAACTAGACAAAGTAGAGGTGGCCTATCAATTTGCAAAACTTGTGAAAGAGGTTGAAATAGATTATGAGCACTTCGATGGGGATTCGGCAAAGTATTTGGTCGATGCCATTAACCACGTATGTAGTTGACAGATGGAAATAAATCCCAGAAACATAGCAACGGCAGAGCAACTGTTGCTGCCAGATGGTTGTCATTTCGATGAGGAGCGAATCCAGTTTATCAATAGATTGGAGAGTGGAGACTTGCTGGCTGTGCCTGGAAGCGGAAAGACCACGGCACTACGAGCAAAACTCTACTGTATGGCCAAAGAACTACCAATGAAAGACGGCAGGGGAATACTAGTATTGTCGCATACCAACGTGGCTGTGGACGAGTTGAAAAAGATGTTACAGAATCATTGTCCGCAGCTATTTGAATATCCAAACTTTATAGGAACCATACAGGAATTTGTAGACACCTTCTTAGCTCTGCCATATTATGTGCAAAAGTATGGACACAGGGAAGACATTATAGATGAAGACCGGTATGTACAAGTTTGCGAGAAGTTTATGAGTATTCAAAGATGGGAAAGCATCTATTTAGCACGGAAACTTGCGTATGCCAAAGACTACCGTAAGATACGACTGGGATATGCAGATGATGGAAGGCGAATAATGAGATACGGAATTGAAGGCAACGAAGTTGTAATAGATCCGGAGGACAAGTGGGTTAGAGAAAACTCTGCGGTAGAAAAGGTGACAAGACTAACTAATTTCCTGCTTCAGATGAAAGAGAAAATAATGAGTCTTGGAGTCCTTCATTACGATGATTGCTACTATTTGGCAGAAACAAATATCAGGGAGCATTCCGACATTATTGACATATTAAGGAACCGATTTGCATACGTGTTTGTGGATGAGGCTCAGGATATGAAAGGATATCAGCTGAATATTATTGATAAATGCTTCAACTGTGACTCGGTAGTTCTACAGAGGATAGGGGATCCCAACCAAGCAATCTTTGACGGATTTTCCATGGAGAATACCTGGGAAAACAGAAACCCCTTTTTCATCAACAATTCACTTCGATTGACACATGAGATAGCCTTAGTCGTAAATTACCTCGTATTGGAAAGGGGGAATGACGGTCAAGGAAGTGCTCGGTTTGTAGTGAACGGAGTGCGACCACAGAATCCGGTCATACCACGATATCTGTTATTATATACCCAAGATACGATAGCTCGCCTAAAAGATAAATTCAAGGAAGTGATACGGTTGCATCATCTTGAATCATTACCTGAGGCGAGGAAGTATGGTTTTCACATAGTAGGATGGAATTCAGAAGCAAGAAACAATATAGATCATAGGCGATTAGAAGATATTTTTCCAGAATACCATAGGAGGCTGAGCAAGTCCAATGCTAATCCTGACACATTGAGCGAACAGATACAGTTAGAAAGACACGTAGGTAATTTCAGGGAGTCAAGAAAGACTGTGTTAGAGGTATTTGTTAAGATTGTAAGAATGTCAGGACAGAGACCTGCTGACGGCCGATTGTTTACAGCACCCAAATTGTTAGCCATGGTGAAAGAAAATGCTCAATCGGAACAACTATTCAAAGAAGAGTTGCTTGAATGTGCCAAGAAACTGAGTGCTGGTGCTTGGAGCGAAGCCTATAGTATAATTAAGTGCTCCACCACTAAATGGTTAAATGTTTTTTTTCATCAGTCGCCAAATGAAAAGGTGATGGAATACTATGGAGATGCCTTCGTCCCCTTGATACCAATGGCAGAGGTGCAAGATGCAGACGACATTACTATCAGCATAGGAACTGTGCACTCGGTTAAGGGTATGACCCACTGTGCAACGATGTATGTAGAGACTTCATATAAAAATAAGTATGAGTCGGAATACATGCTTCAAGATAAGACAACGGGGCGAGGAAGAAACAAAGCAAGGACAGTAACGAGTCCATTTTTGATGCAGGATCTGCAACCTAATAGTACTAATGCGGCTATGGCTAAGAGAATGCTATATGTAGGTTTTTCTCGGCCAACACATTTGCTTTGTTATGCTTCTGAAAAACGACTTTGGAAGGACGATGTATTGCAAATGATGGAAGATGCTGGGTGGAAGGTTGAGATTGTTTAAATTATACATTGTAATGTGATGATAAGTGTTATAACTAAAATAGGTTATAGCTGATGCGATATTATATAGAACTCAGGTTAATTATACTCAATAACCTTTATACACAAAAAAAGCGCACACCCTTCAATCTCATTGTCGGCTCTGGACTGCCGTGAACAAAAATCGAATGGATGTACGCTATGCAGAAGCATAGCATAAGCATCACTTCGTTTTGTTCAGATGAATTGTCCAGATTCACAATGAACTCGGTGTAGCGTATGTTATGTTGTATCGGAGTGCGGTCGGCTCTCCAACCGCGATATTTCTTTTTCGTTACGCATCAAAAGCGTACACGGTTTCTAAATTCGCCACAAAGATACAAAATTTTGGCGAATTAACAGGTATTCACATTCAGTTGCGTCTAAGTCGGTAATGCTTGACTTTGTAACTGAGCGTTGCACGGCTTATATTCAAAAGCCTTGCAGCCTGTGTCTGGTTCCAATCGCAACGGTCAAGAGCATCAACTATCTTGAGTTTCTCCCATTCTTCGTTTTTCAGGTGCAATTCATTGACGGTTAAAGGCTCTGACAAGTTGAATGTTATATCACATTTCGTTATCTTGTCTTCTTTGGCATGGAAGGCGGCGAAAAGAACAATGTCTTTCAGTTCGCGCACGTTGCCGGGCCACGGGTAGAGTTTCAATGCCTTGATTGCCGAGGCGTCGAGGTGTTTTCGCGGCTTGCCGGTCTTGGCGGCATAGCGTTTGAGGAAGAAATCGGCAATTTCTGGAATATCCTCGGTCGTATCTTTCAGCGACGGCACGGCGATGTCTGATTGTCGGAGTATGAAGAACAGGTTGGGGCGGAATGTCTTTTCCGTTACCATCTTCAACAACTCCGGTTCTGCGGTGCAGATTACACGCACGTCGGGATGTTCGGTTTCGAGGATATGTAGCAACACCGATTGTTTCTCAAAGGTCAGCAGATGCACATTCTTTATGATGATTGTTCCACCTGCCGACTTTTGAAAGTATCCCTCTATGCGGTTGTAGATTTCACTACGCTCATTCTCAGGATTGTGCCGACCTATGAGAGCCGCGCCTCCGGCATCGACGATAGTTATTGGTTTCTGCTCCCGCGAACTGTTGAGGTAAATTTGGTATGCCACCTGTTCCTTGCCCGAACCGCACTCCCCGAAGATAATTGCATTGGCATTGGTCGCAGCAATAGCCGTTATCTTTTCCTCAATCTTCTGCCATACCTCACTTTTGCGTGGTAACAGTTGATTGCCGAGTGTCAGCACGACGTGTTCCGGTTTGGCATATTTCTCAACCGTTTCAATCAGTTGCTTGTCAATCGCAAGCCGCTGAACCACATCGACAGCTCCACCGCCACGCATCACATCAACAGCGTCAGTGTGCAGGTTATCCACTATGGCTATAACGGGGAATTTGTATCCCTCGGTCTTCAGCCAGTTAATAAACTCTTTTGCGGTACCGTCCGACAATCGCATTGCCGTGACGATAACCGCGCCGGGAGGCAGCTTTGCCACCTCAACTTTTCCGGCCTCGATGCAATCCGTAACGACAGGATCATAACCGGCCCGTGTCAACAAGCCTGCCATAATTCTCCCGTCTGATGCGGACGCATCTACAATGAGAATCTTGTTCATTGCTCTGGTTATAAAATATGATGAATACATTGAGTTATTATCGTTAAGAGTAGCCCTCGACATTTTATGCCGAGGGCGGAGTTCACAGTATAACTTGATAATCTACGTTTTGAAAAAACTGTTTGTTTATTATCTTTCTAATGGATTGTAGTATTGAGACCAATCTTCATTGAGACGATGAAAACCTTGTTCACTGTTATCCATAATAAGGATGCGTGCCCCGGTGTTTCGGACGAATGCCCCAGCGTTTTTATACATCTCCTGCTCAAATTTTTTCCAATCTTCTTTCTTCATTTTCTTTCTACTCCAGTCATAGCGAATGATAGGTTGTGGCTTTTGTGTCAAACCTACAGCTTCAAAAATAAAGTTGTTTTCAGAGTCTTCAGCCTTAAGGACTAATCCTTTTACTCCGTTCAGCTTCCACGGTCCATAAGGAACAGGAATGTCATTTGTATAATACACTTTCCAATTTCTTCCTCCATAATTGCATGTTGCGACATGGCAATGATAGTCCATTACAGTAGCAATTTCATCGGGTATATACGTCCATTCAGGAGATTCTGATTGTTCACTGTATTCAATGACTTGATCTGAATTGCGATACTTGAACTGATATGAAACGTTAAGATAGCAAGTATCTAATGTCTCATACTTATCAGTATCCTCGTGAGCGAGGGTAAACGTAGGCGTATCCATAGCATACGATACGGTAACCTGTGCTATAGCCGCAGGCCCGGCAAGCATCATTAAGGATGCTAAAAGTGCAATCAAAATTCTCATGGGTGTATATTTATGTTATTCGTATTCTAATTCCTACCATAATAGTGCGTCCTCGCAAATGATACTCGCTTGAGTATCTAATGATTCCATTGTCGTTATACCTTCGAAAAACATCGTTGTTTAACAAGTTGCTGCATTGCAGTGACAATATGGTGTTTCCGAGAGTATATTCAATATTGCAATTCAGGAACACATTATTTCGATATGATGTAGAGTAGTTATTATTATAGAACATCACAGATGGCGATACATTCAGTTGCTTAAACGGCCACAGTATAATGGACGTGGCATTGGTAAAGGTATGTTTCGTGCCATCATTAGCTTTGCCATCTGTAAAGCTCTTGGATAGGGTATATTCATTTGAGGTCTCAAAAGACAGCCATTTAGTAAACGCCGCATTATATGAAAGTTTAGCCCGAAGATACTTGCTTTTGCCTTCATGAATTTCATCATTGATATAATATTCACTATTATTCATGCCTATACTAAATGACTCACTTACCTTTGAGTTCCATCGGAAAAAGCCTTTTGAAAATGTTTGATCAAGTTGCCATATCCGGCTATTTGTAGAATATGGCAATCTTATATAATTAATAATATCGTCAGTTATGTCATATCCGGAACTATTGCCATAACGCGATTGAACATACGTTAATGCAAGGCTACCAAATAGCATATCCAACACATTTGTATAGCTCGCATTGAATGCCGTTTTTAGTGTTCGGTTCATTGTCGCTTCAATATGTCCCGGGTTAGAGATGGTTGTGCGGTAGTCTATAAATCGTTTTTGAACCATAATGGATATGGCAGAAGGTAAGGATTCTTCACCTATTGTGGTAAGTGAGAACGAAAGCCGGTCTGATGGTTTATATGTTATGTTCGAATATGGTCTTATCGAGAAGAATGTTTTATTATAATTCCAAGTTTGATTGTCAGACTTATAATACATAAAACCTGCAGGCACATATATAAGCCATTGAAATTTTTGCCCATAATGCCAAAATATTTTTGGAGTAACCCTTGCACCAACCTGCCATGTTTGTTGATCATCAGGCATAGACTGATTGTCAATATCAAGATTGGTATTAGCATGTTGCCAACTTGCATCAACTTCTCCATTCAGATTAAACATGAAGTGTGGTATTGAAAGAGCAATCAAGGAGCCACTTCCGTCAATATTGAAGCTTCGTTGATCTACTATCTGACAAAATTCATTATTAGGCAGATTCAATAATCCCTTCTTATCGTTATAGGATATATGAAATGAAGCATCTGCAATTCCCCCATTATGTTTCTTATAGTTAAGTTTCAATTCATCATCAATTTTTATTGAGTGAGCTGAAAATTTTTGGAGAATTAAATCATTAATTAGTCCTTCTCCTTTTGGAAAAGACGCATTGGCGGAAAGAGTATTTTTGAGGTATATTTTCTTCCCATTAAGTTTATAAACAGCATGGGTCCCAACAAAATGCTGATGTATATCAGAAGAATTAGATTCCTTGATGATATACCTTGCCACACTATCAGACAAATACGTTGTTTCATCATTTGAATTACGCTTTTCTTTGTCGAAAAGATAATTTAGATTAAACGTAAATGTTTTATCTTCACTAAGTTTCAGCAACTGGTTCACTGAAAGGCTATGAGAGGTGTTTCTATAAGAGTACTTGTTAGATAAAGATGGAGTTTCAGGATATAATATCCCAGTTCCGTAAGATGATGTGTATGTAGATGGAGCGTTGATTTCAGGTCGTAAATCAACACCGATGTTATTGGTTTTATAAACCGATATATTTTGAGCATTACGCCTGAAGTTCATTAGTGAGACCGATGCGTCCCAGGATATATTGGGCTGGCTTCCTATAGCACCATCAAAAGTGGACGACCAGATACCCTTAGCGCTCTGCTTTAGGCGTATATTCATTGCTGGTGCGGCTCCGCGCCTTACGCCTTGGAGCATTTTTACATCTTGGTGGTCTTCAAGAATTTGTACAGACCCAATGTCATGCGCATCTATATTTTTGGTGGCTACTCCATAGTTAGAGCCAAGCATATCTAACCCTTCGATATAGAACTCATTAATCCATTGTCCATTATATATAATTTGTCCGTCCGATTTCACCTCAATACCGGGCATTTTCCGGAGTAAGTCCTCTAAAGTCTTATCATTTTTGCTTATATATGAAGATGCAGCATAAGATATTGTATCACCCGATTGCCTTATTTTTTTAGCCGTGACAACAACCTCTTTTAATTCGAGCGTTCTGATTAAAGAGTCAAGCCGCTCGTCATCTTGCTGTGCCGACATTGGCACAGCAAACGAAATAATAAAAAATATAAGTATGTAGAGACGAGCGGACATATTAAGATAGAGTTTTATTGTGCGATGTAGAATGTTACAGGAATTGAAACGGCACTCGCTACGGCTTTCCCATCAACAGAGCCGGAAATCCAAGATTCTTTCAGAGAACTTTGGATAGCTCGGATAGCTTCACTATCAAGTTCATCAAACCCCGATGTTTTTACTACTTTGAAATCAGACATTGAGCCGTCAGTATTTACAGTAAAACCAATTCGAGCGACACCACTGACCCCCTTTTCGAGTAGTTCATGCGGATATTTCACCTCCCAAAGTATAGCACTCATCATTGCTTGTTCACCACCGGGATATTCAGGCATCGTTTCAGAACCCTCCACAAAAACTAAATTTTGAGTAGGTTCTATCGGGGTTTGAGCAAACGGGATTTTTGGAAATAAGGCGGCCAATAAAATCACAGGAATAAGTACCAGATAGCTTAATTTCGATGACTGTTTTCTACGCTTGCCCATCATTGTGATACGAGCATTGAGACTTCCGGAGCTAAATGTATTAGCCAAGAAAAAGTTTTGCTTTTCAATGGCTCTATTCAGCATCAGTAATTCATAATCACACCGGGAATATCCTTCCGTTAGAACGCCTTCATCTGCTTGGTATTCATGTAGTGTGCGTAAACTGCGGAACATCAACCAAGCTGCGGGATTCCACCACTGCAATACAAGTACAAATTGACCTAATATCAAATCAAAAGTATGACCGTAAAATACATGTTTTGATTCATGTGCAAGGATTGTTTCATTGTCTGCGTCTTTCTCATTGACAACAATATATCTCCAACAATTAAATGGCGCAGTCGAGGAGAGTGGACTGATTGCCAAAGTATAGCCGATTCGATCTTCTTTATGGGCATTTTTGATAATGCGTATTATTTTATACCAACCGATAAGTAGAAAAAATATAACGATAAGACATCCAACAGCATAAATCAGTCCAATAATACGATTGAATTGAATACCGCTTACTGTAGGATTATTAGAAGCCTCTATTTTACCCACTTCAACATTTCCTCCAACCAGGGCTATGTCGGAAGGAATAAACGAGATTATGGGCATAAATGGTAGAAGCGCAGCAAGTATATAAATAGAAAGTAGAGCTACGCGGCTTGTCTTGAAATTAGTATTGCGAGAGAGCGCGAATTGATAACCAGCCCATAATATCATGATAATCAATCCGGCATTCAGAGAATAGTTTACTAAAAACTGCATCATGATTCATCCTCCTTTCGTTGTCTTTCTATTTCCCCCAAGATTTTTTCCATATCATCAGAGGATATTTTTTCGTTACCGATAAGAGTAGAAACAAGGTTTAGGTATGAACCGCCAAAAAAGCGGCTTACCATACTCTTAAGAGAATTTGCTCTATATTCTGCAAGGCTCTTTATCGGATAATAGCGATTGCAGTTTCCTATCATCTCATGTGCCAACCAGCCTTTAGTTTCCAACCCCCTAACAAAAGTGGCGATTGTACTGAAGTTGGGACGGTTTTGCCCATCAGATGCTATCCTGTCTATTATCTCGCGGATAAACAGTGGACCGCCATCATTCCAAAGAATGCTCATGATTTCTTCTTCACGTTCTGAAAGTTTCTTCATAACAATATTAGTTTTGAGTTACGCTGCAAATATATAGCTAATTTTTTAGCTACACAAGTAAAAAATTAAATTATGTGTGAAAAAATTAACTATGAAATACTGATGTAATATCATAAACATCTAATGTTCAACTGAATAATATCTACAAATAAAAATGGCAACCAATGAAAGAAAAATCATTCGTTGCCATTTATAATCATAATCCGATTGAACGGGATGTGCCACGGGTCGGGTAATCAATACTCCTATAGGGAGTTATCGGTTCTGCCACCATTGATTTTTTATCGTCGGTCGCTTGGCCGGGAGGTTCAACAATCTTGCCGGAATTGCATCATATATTGCGAATGATGTTATGTGGTTAATCCTCGGTCGGATTGAAATAGAGGTAAGTTTTGTCCGCTCCGTACTTGTGTTCCCAGTGGCGGATTAGGTTCTTGATGCTGTCCTGTTCGTGGAATGTGCCTGTCAAGAATTCACGCTCGTTATTGGAGAGTATTCCCTTATCCTCATCTGTGCGGTAGTAGGTTCTTTCTCTGCGGTAGAGCCATTCGACCTCGGTCAGTCTGTCATTCTGATTGAGCAAGTGGAAGAAGCCGTATCCGAACCCACAGACCGCGATAAAGAATACAACGAAAGAAACATAGAACCACCGCGGAATTGATGCCCATATCGCTCCGTTGACAAGATTGCTGATGCGGTAGTTAAGCCTTTCCGCGGAGTCCTCCAACTGAGAGTACCGTTTTGAAAATGCTTTGTCAGAACATTTCTGAGCAATGGTTTCGATTACCGAATCATCAAGTTCAATCCCAAGGTCGCTAATCTGTTTGAGGACAGGTTTGAGCATATTGGAAATAGTGTTTACAGTGACCTGCGTCTGATTCTTAATCGCTATCTCAAGCAGTTTCACGAGTGATTCTTTTGTCGCTATATTGTCAGGCACAACAACTGTGACTTCCGGCATTGCCGCCGGTTGAGCCGGAGGCGTCGCCTGCGACCGTGTTTCGAGCGTTTCAATGCGCTCGGTATTGTTGCTGACCTTCTGTTGCAGTCCGTCAAGCTGCTCTCCTTGTTTTTTGACGGTATCGAACATATTTGCCATAATTTCTAAATTCTGAGTCCTTTTTTCTTTTTACGTTTTCTCATCTCGCGTATGAAAGCTTCTTCCTCTGGGTCGAAGCCGGGTCCGACCTTGAACAAATCCAGACCGTTTTCGACAACCGCCTCCGCCATAGCCTCTACGATATTGGTCTGTAGTTGCGGTGTCGGCTGTCTGTATTGCACCTTCGGTTGGACAGCCTGACTTGATGGCTGTTCCTGCCTGCGGTTCAATTCAAAGAGATTGTTGAGGCGTCGATAGGTAAATGCGCGGCCGATTTTGCTGCCGTTGACAGTAATGTCCCTATCGGTAAATTTCACTCCGATATGCTTACCCGTGTCGCGGTCATCGTGGAACTTTACCTTTATTCCGGCACATTCCAGACGACGGGAGAATTCATCCCACGACTTGCAACCATAGATTGCGGCTCGGATTTTCTTCTCAAACTCCGGGATTTTATCCTCATATTTCTGCTTCAGCGGCGAGTAAGTGAGGTTATATTTATCCTTTATCGCCTTCACAACCTTGTCGCTCCGTTTGAAATTATTCCGCTCATCGACAGCTTTGCCCTGCATACTCACACGGTTATAGACTATGTGAAAATGCGGATGGTCGGTTTCCAGATGGCGTACAACAAGATACTGCGTGTCCTTGATACCCATGCCTTCCATATATTCTTTGGCGAGTTGAGTCATGAATTCATCGGTAAGACGTGGTGCGTCGGCTATGTCAAAACTTATGGCGATATGTCCGGCCGGCGCCTCCTTTCCCGGCATAAAACCGTGGACAACCTCGAAAGACTGTACCATACGGCGATAGTCAAGAGTAAGAATATTGTCGCTGTCTATTACCCGCCATGTGTCGGGAGTGTATTTCGTGGGGTCGTGGAACTGGCGTGTAACATAACCCACGACATCATGAAACGAGCCGCTTTTAAGTATCCTTGCAAACATAGTCAGCCTCTTTATTGGGTCTTAATTTGCCGAGTATTTCAAACATATTATCGACAACTTTCAGCAGTTTCTGAGCCGCACTGCGCAGTTTCAGCCTATTCAGCCAAGTCAAAGCCTGATTGAAATCGGAGCTGAGGCGGAGTATTCCCTGCGCCACATTCATCTCCATTTCTGACAGTCGGCTCACGATTGTCAGGCGGAACGCCCCATGCCTAACAAACTCCGCGAGTTTCACTCCGGCGGCTTTGGCACGCTTGCTGAGGTCGGAGTATTCGGCATCGGTCAACTTGACTGTCACTACATGGGTTCGTTTCTCATCGGTCGGTTTTGAGGGCCGGCCACCCTTCCGTTTACGGTTCACTTTAATCATTGTAATCATTCTTATTGTTATAATTGGGAAAGCAAAGAGCGGCTTGTTTCCGCGCAGTTTCTTTGCAGGGCAAAGCGGCAAAGCCGGTTTCGGGTGGTCGTTTTCGGAGAAAAAGAAATCCCGAAACATATCCTTGCTTTCCCAATTCACTACGTTGCTTGGGAAACTGCCCCACGGTGTACCGGGTGCAGTGGTTCACTTCTATTTTTTATAGCTTGCGCCACACCTCAACCTTTGGTCTGATCTCCTTGATGTGGTTACGGATTATGGCGTTGGCGAAACTCGTTGTGTTGGCATCGCTATCGCCGATGCGGCGCACTATGTAGTCAAGTTCTTTCCATAGGTCATCATCTAAAACCACCGTGTGACGCTTTCCTATCTTGACCGGAACAAGATACTCCGCCTTGTAGTCTTCCAATTCCTCGCGGCTCTGCTTGCGGCTTACTCTCGTTGCTTTGGCATCATCGGCTACTGCCGTTGTATCGGCTTCTGATAGTGTATCAGGTGGTGCTGTTGTGGTGTGTTCAGCCGTCGCGGTAATTATATCCGATACATTTGATATAACCATTGTACTCGGTTTATCCGGTGTAGTGATGTCCGCAGATTCATTCGGTTGTATCAGCGCATCACAAACACCCGGTTGTGTTGTTTCTTCGAGAGTTTTGGTTGTATTTGCTTCATCGGACTTCGTCATTGACTCTGTTTCTTCGGCAGTGCCAATTTCATCAGCGAACAGTTGCGGAGATTGCATCGGTTGCAATATGTTGGTATCGGCAACCGTGTCGAGTGGGGCCGTTGCATCAACCGATGCGACAGACTTTGCCGATTTCTTCTTGTTCGACGATTGTTGCTGTTTTACAGGTTTATCGGATGTGCCGTTCAAATGGGTTGATGCAGGCACAGAGTTTGCAGAATCATTTGATTTCATAATAAGTATATTTTTAGTGGGTTTGTGAATATGCCGGAGATTTCCGACTTTTTGTTTTCAGCGGTTTGTATTATCCGCAGTTCCCCGGCGACCGGAAGAGTTGTTGAATTTGATAATCCGATGAAATAAAGTCTTATCATGCTGATATGAGTGCGATTATATATTCATCGCTGTTTCATCAAGGATTTTAGCACCGAAAAGACAGTGTGGTTGCCGCCGTATTTTTCTTTTCGGTGGTTTCTCTTGTTTTGTTGAACCAATGATGAAAAACCGATAAAAAGAAAAAGTACTGATTGTTAACTTGTTACTATGTCATTCATCATTCTATCAAATGCAACGAAAGAAAAATTACAAGTTCTCCAGCATCTGCCGTGTGACTGTGTAGTAGCGTCCTACTTTCCGGCTCTCGACATACGATGGCTCGTTGAGAAACACGCCCATCTGATAGGTAGTGTAGCACAGGGAGTTCGGGGCTGGTCGCAATTTCCAACATTCCTGAACAACCCTCCTTAGTGCCGTGCGGTCGGTCTTGACTCTCTGGTAGTCGAACAGGCATAGTATGTCATTGAGGCAGAAATCAACGGCATCTATGTTCCGGCTTTCCATTATGTCCATGAGTAACTCTGCGAGTTCTATCTCCACTCGGTTACGGTTGGCGCGTATTATCTTCTGCAACGCCGCCGTATCGGTCAGCCGTGGATCAAACCACATACGGCTTTCTTCGGTGGTGGATAGACGACGTTCCGACAGATGATGGAGAAACGCAGGTATCTCTGCCTTTACCTTATCAAGAATTGACGTGTCATCGGATTTAAGACGCTCAATCTTCCGAACCCAGTAGCGTGTTTCTCCGGGGTCTATCACGACAGGCAGATATTCGTTGTTGGAGCATAGCACGAACTTGGCAAAGAAACTGACTTCCTCGCGGTCTTGACCTTTCGCCTCGACCTTGTAGCGGTAGGTTGTGGATAGATTCTTCAACCGCTCGGAGTCCTCACGCTTATTGAGCAGCACCTCGTCAACCACGATTATCAGTTTTCCGTTCCAGTCTGAATTGAACTGACTGCGGAAACTCTCGTTGGTGTTGAATGTCACATTGGCTTCAAACAATGCTTTGAGGAAATTGAGGAATGTGGATTTTCCCGTGTTTCGTTCCTCCGACACAAGCAGAAGTATAGGGAGTTTCTGCAATGGCTTTGTGTAGAGCAGTTGCAGGTAGTCAAGCCCCAGTTCATACTGACTGCCGAAGATATGGCGTACAAGAGCCTCAATGGTCGGCCACTCTCCCGGCTTGGGTCTGTGGCTGATGGAAGCATAGCGGTTGAGGAATGTGCCGACGACGGTATTATATCCGATGTGGGCGGGAACACAGCAGAACCCGTCATATTTCGGTATGTTGGCAAGAAAGTCCTTGCCGTAGTCCTGTCGGATAGCCTCGATGCTCCACGGCAACCGCCTTTCTGACAATTCTCCTGCCGCGTTGGGCTGGCGCACAATCTTGTAGTAAGTCGTGCCAATCCGCTCAAAACGGTCTTCGGGCATTTCTTTTTCAGCGTTTTCCATAGTCCTGACGATTATGATTTAAGCCTCTGGAGAATCTGAGTTTCCACATCACGCTGTCGGTAGAATACTTTTCGACCGATTTTGACGGGCACAAGATATTTGTTCTTCGCCCAGTTGTAAAGTGTGGTATGACACACGCCGAATTTATCCATGACCTCCTTTTTGGTCAGATAGTCTTCCTCGGCTGCGCTCACCATAATCGGGAGAAGCTGCGCCTTTGCAGCGTCGATGAGGTTAGCGGCAAAATTGGAGAGGTCCTCAATGGTGACGCTCAGGGTAATTCCGGTGACACCGCTTTGTACAAGGGAATATAGATCAGTCATACTTTTTTTCTATTCCGCCAGAAGGGTAACGGCGCATCACTCCCGGCGGATTTTTGAGCGAATTGCCTTTGTTTCAATGCGAAACTGATTTGCAGCGTCTTTTAGAAAAGACAGCGAAAGTTACTGCCGACAGCCTTTGCGGTCAGCATGTACGCAGTTTGCAACATCACATAGCCTTTGAATAAGGGTGTGGACGGTGCGTATGCTTTACAGGCACACTGCGTCAGTCAGTTCCGCCGGAGCGGAACACGGTGGATTGTTCAATGGATTGGGAATTGGTGCGCACATTGCGCATAAAGGCTCCGGTGGCTCTATGGTGCTTCCCTGACACCTCAAGCATTGGTGCGTTTGCCTGTCAATCATTCGGTTCAGCCGGTTGCAACCGTAAATCTACCGCCGCCATTACTCCTTCTGACGGTACAGTTGATATTCACAGTGCAAAGTAAGCGATTAGTTTTCAGATAGGAGCAGACATAACTGTGACAAATCATACCATCTGAAAAACGCCCGCTTTTTTGCGGCTTGTATTTGTCGGCATTGACCCGCCGTGGGTTGGTAACTGTAAGTAGAACACGATTCGTAAACCGCTGGTTCTCATCGGACAAACCTCGGACGACCTTGATTTGGCACATATTCCGTCACGAAGATTTCAATAATAACCGGTTATGCCACTGAAAAATTTTTTGAAAAAAATTTCGTTGTCCGGCTTTGTCCGTTATCAAACTGGTTACGACATTGAAACACCCCAAAATATCGAATGGATTTTGATTTTACAGCGATTTCCCACGGTTACACACACTTTTCCCAACATTTCCCAACAATAATTTTCGGACTGAACTAAATCATGGTTTCGGTGTTTGCCGACTTTGCCAACGCCACCGACATCAGCCACCCAAAAACGCAAAAATCCCGACCCTCCGCGCCGAGCGCAGTGAGCCGGGATATAGTATTTCGGTACATAGGCAGGTATCGATTTACCTATGTCTATATGTATATATGTATCTACCGCCCTGTGTTTGGCGAAGATATTATGTAAGTATGATGTCACTATCCGATAAATATTGGAGTATCTTATTTCGCCAATCTACATTAATCTGCTTACGTAGCCATAAGTCAAAAGGCATAGTTGAGTCTTGGTACCGCTCTAATAATAGTTCTTCATTCATTGGTTTGTTGCCAATGTACATCCGAGGAACTGCATGTGGGCTATAACCAGATAAATATTGTTCTAAATTATTGGAAATATAATCTTGAAAACATATTAGAGAATCTATAGATAGGACCGTTAGGGGCATAATTCTTGTTTTATCAATGTCAGGATAATTAACAGAAATATACTCATCAAACCAATGGTTTAAAATTTGGTTAAGCCCCGGTACCGTAAACACATTATCAGTTACCACGATAATAGGGTAAATCTTAACGCGATTAGGTTTGTACTTTGTATCCCACTTAATATTACCTGTCAATATTTGCTCGCAATTAATTGCCAATTGACTCACCCCTTTGGGATGTCCTTTTGAGTTTGTATGAAATTTTTCGTAAATAGCCGATTTTACGACTTCGTAATCTTGAGAACAAATTACGGTAGAATTCAATAGGGCATCCTTTATTTCAAAAATAAAAACTTTGTTTCCATTTCTCATATAAAAGTCAGGATTGCCATTTCCATCTGACAATGGTTTCATTTCAGAGTCACTTTTTTTGTAGTATTTACCTCTAAATATCGTTCGCAATAAATTATCAAATAATATCTTTTCGGTAAAAAACTCCCCCAAATATGATTTTAAATTGCGTACAATTTTGAGTTTTGAATTGATATTGCTTAATCTGAAATACAACCCTTTATATATTTGTTCTATAAGTAATATGGGCAAAGTAGGTATATAAGTATTGTCATCTTTCTGGAAGATGGGAGCTGAACGTAAGGACTTATAGTCTATGTCATCAATTATTGATTGATGACTCATAGATTTAATAAATTGATTTACTTCCTCAAATTTAGAATCTTTGGGTATTTCTATTTCCAACGGACGATTTTCTTTTATGGAAGCAAGTGTTGGCAATATTAAATTCACAAAGCGTATTATATATTCTTCCTTGCATGGGCAATTAAGACTTTCAAGTAACCTTTGTAAAAGAATTGGCTGACAGCTATTTAAAAATTCAAGAAATAGGTTTGCTTTTACAATTTGTGAATACAGTTCTTTGAGTATGGATACATTTATTATACTATGATAACGCAACATTGAAATAAGAAGCAACCATGTTGGCCTAAGAGGCAATCCTTCAGGTATTGTCCTTAATATTACTTCATCTTTGGCTGCCTCTAAATCATTCAGCTTCAAATACGCTTTTAACACTTTAAATTCAATAGTTGCTGGATGCACTTCGTCTTTCTCAGGACAAGCACAATTATTTACCAACTCATAAAAATTTAAAGAAACAGTTGTTGTGAGGATGTAGTAATCGCTAATCCTAAGTTGAGGTATTTTTTCTACGCTCAATTTTTCCAATCCTTTCCGAGCTATTTCAATATTCTCTTGACATATAAATTTCTCAATAAAGGATATGACACTTACATTTCCATGAGATAGAAATGTTCTTGCTATTTTAAGAAGCGTATCTTTAGATATTCCGCTTAATATGTCTTGGGGTGATGTTTCGGTTGAGTCATTTAGAAACAATCTTGATTCTACAAGCATGTGCCGATTCATATTGAGAGTAACAAGAGGTTTATTAAGAATGGTTAAAGAATTCAGTTTCGATTTATTCAGTAGGGCTGAGGTCGGTTCAGTACCATTCAGACGCGGATGCGATAGTGACTTTTGTAGTGACTTTGCAAAATGGCGACTGAATGAAAAATCGCCAAGTATCTGTGAATTAGATACTTGGCGATTTTTGAGGTGGTGCCAACGGGAATCGAACCAGTGACACAAGGATTTTCAGTCCTTTGCTCTCAAGACCTCCAAAAGCTGACGCTTTCGGAGGCAACCAACTGAGCTATGGCACTTTATCCTATCAAAGAGCTTAACTCTCTCCCTACATTTGTTCTGCGGTTTAACTCACGGTTTAACTTGTGGATATTCCGAGATTGGGGTTGTCAATACGTTAATTATCTCAATGTAAAGTTAACAATTTTCAGTGGACTGAGCAAGCCCAAAGATGAATATTTCCTTAACCAACGTGTTTATTTCAAGTATTTTATTATATGCGAGGATTCGTGCTATATTATTGTTGTAATCCTACTATAAGCCTTGAATTTCCCTTAATGGTACTTTTTTAGAACTCCCCCCTATTTAGGAGATAATTCAGAAAAAATGTACCCTTGTATGGTATTTAGAAGTCTTAATATTTATGATTCAGCATTATCAGAGTATCAATTATTAGAAAATCCTCTCCATTGTTACGAACATCGCTAAACTTGACTTTTAAGAATCCGCTATCTTCTGAGGGCTGTAAAATATCTTCTTTTGAAATTCTGTATGAAATACTGTCTTGTGGGTCTAAATGCGGAAGCCATATATTCGTAGGCTCTATTATGTGTTCCCATTTCCCTCTTTTATTTGTCAAAGCATGGTAGCCCATCCAATTAGAAGTAGGCCATTCTGTAACATATCCCCATTCTTCTGTTCCGTTACCGTCTAAATCTCCCTCTTTAACGAAGTGTATGCCGATTGTCTTGTTATCTAAAATAAGGTCTTTGACAGAGCCATTTTTTGTGAACACTTTCCATTTGAAATACCACCCACCGTCTTTTTCTCCAATCGGTTCAGCTATCAGCGTGTCAATATCAATACCGTTGAATCTTCCAATGATAGTATCACGATATTGTGAAAGTGGGTCAGATTCCATTGGATTATGCCTATTCTGACAGCCAATAATAGAGATACTTAATAAGCTGATTATATAGAATAGTAGTTGTTTCATTTTAGTATATCTGAACGGATTATAATTTTTAGATTATTGTGCTTTTGTTTAATTTGAGCGATTCTATCTTCTGATAAATCCCTGCATATCACAAGGGTAGTTTCTCTTAAAGTATCGTTAGCGATTCTTTTCAAAGCTCTGTAATCCCATATAATATGAATTTCCTCGTTATCAATATAGAAAGTGAATAGTCCT
>OFFY01000590.1_pt1 | contig 36228 bp, 28 predicted proteins | sample 1521481 | NCBI WGS metagenome assembly OFFY01 (sample SAMEA3504117, study PRJEB24116) | mouse gut metagenome | biome: mouse gut; feature: mouse-associated habitat; material: faeces | place: Denmark | collected 2011
GTTTTATGAACCCTTATACAAGTGCATCCAAAAATACACTTTATTTTTCACTCTTAATCATTGTATGTTACAATGTAAATAACATGGAGGAAACAAAAGATGATCATACAATATAAAATATCAGGGGAAGGCAAGGAGGCGCTCATTCAGGTCATACGCTCCGCAAGGAAAAGCATTGGCTTGGAAGTTAGGGCGGGCGGAGAAGTATTTGCAAGGATACCGGGAAGGCTCTCAGACCGGGAGCTTAAAAAGTTTTTAGAAGAGCATAAAGGGTGGATATTCGATAAAGTGCGTCTTTCCAAGGAGAGGGAAGAAAAGAGGAAGGCAGTTGACGCGCCTCGGCTAGGGGAGATGACGGCGGCGCAGACTGTGAGGATGAAGGAAAGATTTCTTGAACGGGTGCGGCATTACAGCGGCTTAATGGGGGTTGCCGTCGGAAGGGTAACGGTGCGGAGCCAGAAGTCACGGTGGGGGAGCTGCAGCGCGAAGGGAAACCTTAACTTTAATTATCTGCTCTATTTCCTGCCGGAGGAGCTTTTAGATTATGTGGTCGTGCATGAGTTGGCGCACAGAAGGCATATGAACCACTCAGGCGAATTCTGGGAGGAGGTGGGAAGATATTTTCCGGATTATAAGAGATGCAGGAGAGAGCTTAAGGAGATTAAGCTTCGGTCAGATTGAAGAAAGGGCAGATGTGTAAAAAGATATCCCTGGGGTATGCGAGGCATGCCGCAGGGATATCTATATGCTTATGGCTCCAGAGATTTGTGTGCTGTGGACAGCATAAGTTTCAGCCGGTTCAGCTGGTTTACTTCGCTGGCACCCGGGTCAAAGTCGATGGCTACGATATTTGACTCAGGGTGGCGCCTCCTCAGCTCTTTGATAACGCCCTTTCCTACCACATGGTTCGGAAGGCAGGCAAAGGGCTGCGTACATACGATATTAGGCGCACCGCTATGTATCAGTTCAAGCATCTCTCCGGTGAGGAACCATCCTTCCCCGGTCTGGTTTCCGAGAGAGACGATTTCAGATGCCATCTTCCCAAGCTCTTCAATCTTAGCCGGGGGATCAAAACGGCAGCTTTTCCTAAAGGCATCTGCGGCAGGTTTCCGGAGCCATTCCAAAAACCGGATCCCTAAGTTGCCCATCCGAGCCTTTGACTTCGCGAAACCTAGTTTCTCCGTTTTAAAATTCTGGTTGTAGAAAGAATAGAGCAGGAAATCTAATAAGTCTGGCACTACGGCCTCAGCGCCTTCGCTCTCCAGCAGTTCTACAAGATAATTGTTCGCCGCAGGGAGGAATTTTACGAGGATTTCCCCGACGATGCCTACCCGCGGTTTTTTCACGTCTGAAAGCCCGATATTGCGGTCAAAATCTCTAATAATATCCTGGCATATTTTTTTGAATCTTCGCCTGGACGGATATCTTCCTGACAAAAAGTCCTGGCATATTTTTTTCCACTTTTCATGCATCGCATTTGCGGAGCCGGGAACAGCCTCATAGGGGCGCGTCCGGTAAACGCATTTCATAAAGATATCGCCGAATATGATGGCGTACATCCCCCGGAGAACAAGGAGGGGCGTGAGCTTAAAGCCCGGATTTTCTTCAAGTCCGCTTAAATTGACGGAGATTACCGGGATATGGGAATAGCCGGCTTTTTTCAATGCGCGTCGGATGAACCCGATATAGTTTGACGCTCTGCAGCCGCCGCCTGTCTGGCTGATAATGACGGCAATCCTGTCCGTATCGTACTGCCCGGAAAGGATGGCGTCCATAATCTGGCCCACAACCATGAGGGAAGGGTAACACGCGTCGTTGTTCACATATTTCAGCCCTACGTCAACCGCCCGTTTGTTGTCGTTTGGCAGGACCTCCAGATGGTAGCCGGAAACATTGAGGGCAGGCTCCAGAAGCTCAAAATGGATAGGAGACATCTGGGGGCACAGAATGGTATACTGCTTACGCATTTCTTTTGTGAACGGCACTTTCTCAATGGAAGCCGGACGAATCTGCCGTGTTTCTTTTTTCTGTTCCCGCACCCGAATGGCGGCGAGAAGGGAGCGTATCCGGATCCTGGCCGCGCCCAAGTTGTTTACCTCGTCAATTTTCAGGGAGGTATAGATTTTATCGGAATTGTTTAAAATCTCGGCTGCCTGATCCGTGGTGACGGCATCCAGCCCGCAGCCGAAAGAGTTGAGTTGGATAAAGTCCAGGTTTTCCGTAGTCTTCACGTAGTTTGCCGCCGCGTAGAGGCGTGAGTGGTACATCCACTGATCCATAACATTGATCGGCCGTTCTACCGGGTTCAGGTGGGAGACGGAATCCTCTGTCAGCACGGCGATGCCATAGGAATTAATAAGCTCTGGCAGCCCGTGGTTGACTTCCGGGTCTATATGGTAGGGCCGCCCGGCAAGGACAATGCCCCGGTTCCCCGTCTTTTCCAGAAACGCGATCGTCTCCTCGCCCTTTTTTTGCATATCTTCACGGCAGGCCGTAAGCTCTGCCCATGCAGCGCGGACGGCGGAACTTATCTCGCTTTCCCTGATGCCGAACTTTTCCGACAGTTCCTGCGTAAGGCGCTCAGAGATCGTCTCCTCATTTTGCAGGGATAGGAAAGGGTGCATGAAGTCTACTTCACCGTTTATGATAGCGTCTATATTATTTTTTATGTTCTCCGGATAGGAGGTGACAATGGGGCAGTTATAGCAATTGTTTGCGTCTGCAAATTCCTTCCTCTCATAAGGAATGCTGGGATAGAAGATCCGTTTTGCCCCGTGTTCGATTAGCCACTGCACATGGCCGTGGGCGAGCTTTGCCGGATAACATTCCGATTCGCTCGGTATGGACTCGATGCCCAGCTCGTAAATCTTTCTGGTAGACGTAGGAGAGAGGAGGACGCTGAACTTAAGCTCGTTAAAAAACGTGAACCAGAACGGGTAGTTCTCATACATGTTGAGAACCCGCGGGATGCCGATGACACCCCTCTCTGCCTGCGTTTCGCTGAGAGGAGTGTAGTCGAAGTACCGTTTGAGCTTATACTCAAATAAGTTTGGCAGCTGATTGGCATTTTTTTCTTTGCCGAGCCCCCGCTCGCAGCGGTTTCCGGTTATGAATTTCCGACCTCCGCTGAAGTGGCTGATGGTGAGCCTGCATGTATTGGTGCAGCCCCGGCATTTGGTCATGGTCGTAGAGTATTCCAGAGCCTCAATCTCTTCGATCGGGAGCATGGTAGTGCCTTTGCAGTCGGAGTAGCGCTCCCTGGCAATGAGAGCCGCCCCGAAAGCTCCCATGATTCCTGCAATATCCGGGCGGATTGCCTCGCAGCATGCGATTTTTTCAAAGCTGCGGAGGACGGCGTTGTTGTAGAAGGTGCCGCCCTGCACGACGATGTGGCGGCCAAGCTCCGACGCGTCGGACACCTTGATTACCTTGAAAAGCGCATTTTTTATGACAGAGTAGGCGAGGCCGGCGGAGATGTCAGATACGGCAGCCCCTTCCTTCTGCGCCTGCTTTACTTTTGAGTTCATGAACACGGTGCAGCGTGTGCCCAGGTCGATAGGGTCATGGGCAAATAATGCCTCGTGTGCAAATTCTTCCACAGAATAATTCAGAGACTTTGCAAAGGTCTCAATGAAAGAGCCGCAGCCGGAAGAGCAGGCTTCGTTGAGCTGGACGCTGTCAACGGTGTGGTTCTTGATCTTTATGCATTTCATGTCCTGTCCGCCGATGTCCAGGATGCAGTCTACGTCCGGCTCAAAAAAGGACGCGGCATAATAGTGCGCCACTGTTTCGACCTCGCCCTCATCCAGAAGGAGGGCAGACTTAATAAGCGCTTCGCCGTAGCCGGTGGAGCAGGAGTGGACGATATTTACGCCTTCCGGCAGCTGGCCGTAGATGTCTTTAATGGCGTTTATGGTAGTGCCCAGGGGGTCTCCGTCATTATTGTGGTAAAAAGAGTACAGGAGGGTTCCGTCGTCGCCTACCAAAGCGGCTTTTGTCGTGGTGGAGCCGGCGTCTATCCCAAGGAATGCGTTCCCCTGGTAACTTTTTAAGTCTTTAACAGGAACCTGGTGCTTATTATGCCGCTGTATGAAAGCATGAAAATCACTCTCCGACGCAAAAAGCGGCTCCATGCGGTCAACCTCGAAGTCCAGCTTGATCCTTCGCTCCAGCCGTTCCTGCATGGCGCGCAGGGAGATGTGAAGGTTCCTTTCTGAGTTCAGCGCCGATCCGATGGCGGCAAATAAATGCGAGTGCTTTGGCGCTACGGTGTGCTCGTCGTCCAGCTTTAACGTGCGGATGAAAGCATTCTTAAGCTCGGACAGGAAGTGCAGGGGGCCTCCCAGAAACGCCACGTGCCCCCGGATGGGCTTTCCGCATGCCAGCCCGCTGATGGTCTGGTTTACCACCGCCTGGAAGATGGACGCTGCCAGGTCTTCCTTTGACGCTCCTTCATTGATGAGGGGCTGGATATCGGATTTTGCGAATACGCCGCACCGGGCAGCGATAGAGTAGAGTGCCCGGTAATTTTTGGCATACTCATTAAGGCCGGAGGCATCGGTCTGAAGAAGGGATGCCATCTGATCGATAAAAGAGCCGGTTCCCCCGGCGCATACGCCGTTCATGCGCTGTTCCACGCTGCCGCCTTCAAAGTAGATGATCTTGGCGTCCTCGCCCCCAAGCTCAATCGCTACGTCGGTCTGGGGCGCATAATCCTGCAGGGCGGTAGAAACTGCAATGACTTCCTGGACAAAAGGCACGTCTAGATGCCTGGCGAGGGCAAGCCCTCCGGATCCGGTAATGACCGGGGAGGCATAGACTGCGCCAAGCTTGTAGGTCGCCCTCCCCAAAAGGTCGGAAAGGGTTTCCTGTATATTGGCAAAATGCCGTTCATAGTCAGAAAAGACTACATCGTTATTTATATCTAAGATCGCGATTTTTACAGTCGTAGAGCCAATGTCGATGCCCAACGTGTAGAATTCTTTCTTTCCCATGAAATATCTCTCCTTTTAACTCAACGAAATATTTTATGTGTGTGTTTACCTATTAAATGTGTTTATGGTTTATAGCCTGTAACATTATACGACAATTTTTTCAGATTGACAATCAACAAAATGTAACAAGAATATAAAAATGGCATTAAACTTTCGCAGTAGAATTGACAAACGTGTGATGAACAGGTAAAATCATCATATCGCATATCTTTTGAAAGTAAATTTTGGCAGTTTTACAGGAGTGAATTTTATGGACTGGATAAGTAAGCTTGAACGTAAATTTGGCAGGTACGCAATCCCGAACCTGATGACGTACATTATCGTCCTCTACGGTGCGGGATTTGTGCTGAATATGATTAATCCGATGTTTTACAGCGCATATCTGAGCCTGGACGCGCGCGCCATCCTGCACGGCCAGATATGGAGGATTGCCACATTTATTATAGATCCTCCGTCAGACAGCCTGCTCTGGATATTCTTTGCGCTGTCACTGTACTATTTTATCGGGAGGCAGTTAGAATATGCATGGGGAGCGTTCCGGTTTAACCTTTATTTCTTTTCCGGCATGTTTTTCCATGTGATCGCAGCGCTTTTTATTTATCTTGTGACGGGGCTCAGCATCCCAATGGGGAGCCATTACCTCAACATGTCACTGTTCTTCGTGTTTGCGGCGCTGTTCCCGGACGTGCAGTTCATGCTGTACATGATCATCCCGGTGAAGGTAAAGTGGCTGGCGCTTCTGGACGGCGTATATTTTCTGTGGGCGGTGATTCAGGCGATCCTTCCCGCTTACGGGGGAGACCCGCTGTACGGCATACTGTACAAGGCGAACGCAGTTGCGGCAATCGTCTCGATCTTTAATTTCCTCCTCTTTTTTATGGGGTCGAGGAATTTGAAACCATACGCGCCGAAACAGATGAAGAGGAAACATGAGTTTAAGAGAAATGTCAGACAGGCGCAGCGCGGAACGGGCGCATACGCAGGAGGGGCAAAGCACAGGTGCGCGGTGTGCGGAAGGACGGAGCTTGACGATCCGTCTCTGGAGTTCAGATACTGTTCGAAATGCAAAGGGAATTATGAGTATTGCCAGGATCATCTGTTTACACATGAGCATGTAAAATGATAGGAATATGTAAAAAACGTCTGAATACTATGACCAGACGTTTTTTATTTCCAAAATTTTTGATATTTTTTTGTGCAGGTTGTCCTGAAAGAATGATTGAAAGATGCGGCAATTCAAAGTATAGTATTATAGAGAAGGAATTGTAAGAAAGGGCTGCCTGCCGCGGGCGGGCAGCGGAAAAAGAATTTAAGATAAAGGAGTGACGTCAGGAAAGATGAAAAAGACAAAAATCGTATGTACCATGGGACCGGGAACGAATGATCCGGAGATTGTGAGAAAACTGATCAGAGAAGGCATGGATATCGCACGCTTTAATTTCTCCCACGGAACCCACGAGGAGCAAAAGGCGCGCATGGACATGATAAAGCGGCTCAGGGAGGAAGAGAAAATTCCGGTTGCCATCCTTTTGGACACGAAAGGGCCGGAGATCCGCACAGGGGTGCTGAAAGACGGTAGGAAAGTCTCGCTCGAGACGGGGGAGATGTTTACATTATGTACAGAGGAGATTGAGGGAGACGAAACAAGGGTTTCCATAACATATGCAGGGTTGATTGACGATGTGCAGGTGGGCAGCACGATATTGATCGACGACGGCCTTATCGGGCTTGAAGTCCGGGAGAAGACCCGCAGCGAGATTGTGTGCAAGATTACAAACGGCGGCGAGCTGGGAGAGCGAAAGGGCGTGAACGTTCCAAACGTACCGGTGAGGCTTCCGGCGATCACCGAAAAGGACAGGGATGATATCAGATTCGGCGTGGAGCAGGAGATTGATTTTATCGCGGCGTCTTTTGTGCGGAATGCGGAGTGCATCCTGGAGATAAAGGCGTATTTAAGAGAGCTTGGCGCGCCGTATATCCCGATTATCGCAAAGATTGAGAACGCGGAAGGGATCCAGAACATTGACGAGATCATCCGCTGTGCGGACGGCGTCATGGTTGCCAGGGGAGACCTTGGCGTGGAGATTCCGGCTGAAGAAGTTCCGTACCTTCAGAAAGTGCTCATCCAGAAGTGCAACGACAACTACAAGCCTGTTATCACGGCGACCCAGATGCTGGACTCCATGATCCGCAATCCCCGCCCTACAAGGGCTGAGGTGACGGATGTCGCCAATGCCGTGTATGACGGAACGGATGCCGTGATGCTGTCGGGCGAGACGGCAAACGGGAAATATCCGGTAGAGGCCCTTCGGATGATGGTTCATATCGTTGAAAATACAGAAGAGCATTTAGACTATGACATGATGATGCACAAGTCGGAGGCTCACCATATGAAGAGCGCATCCAGCGCCCTTGGGTATGCTACCGTTTCTACGGCAAGGAACTTAAAGGCAAAATGCATTATCGCGCCGTCCATGTCCGGGGCGACGGCGAGGGTAGTGTCCAAGTTCAAGCCGAAGACGGATATCATCGGAGTAAGCCCAGACCAGGCATCTCTTCGGAGGATGCAGATCTACTGGGGCGTAAGGCCGATGAAATCCATTGAAGTCCGCACGACGGAGGACATCTGCAGCAGCGCCATTGAGCTGGTGTGTGCAAAGCAGATTGCGGAGACGGGAGATGTAGTAGTCTTAACGGCGGGAATCCCGTCGCCTGTGGTGGGGGGAAGGCAGGCAGGAGTCAGCAATATGATGAGGATTGCCATAATAGATTAAAATAGATGATTTTCAGGGCTTTCTGCGTTTCAGGGCGCGGGGAGCCTTTTGAAAATATTATTGCATTTTTCCCATACATATATGATAATAAAATATGTATGCAGTTTTACGAAGAAAGGAGAAGTGATAAATGGAACAAAAGAAACTGATTGAATTTCGGGACATTGTAAAAAGCTTTGACGGCCAGATCGTGCTGAAAGGCGTGAACCTTGACATTTATGAGAATGAGTTTGTCACGCTTCTAGGGCCAAGCGGCTGCGGGAAGACGACGCTCCTTCGGATACTCGGGGGATTTCTGGATGCGGATGAGGGAAAGGTGATCTTTGACGGCGAGGAGATCAGCGACAAGCCTCCATACGAGCGGGAACTTAACACGGTGTTCCAGAAATACGCTCTGTTCCCACATCTGAGCGTGTATGAGAATATTGCCTTTGGATTAAAGATCCATAAGCTTGGAAAAGATGTCATCGAACAGAAAGTGATGAAGATGCTCAAGCTGATCGGGCTGGAGGGATTTGAAAATAAAAATACGACGCTGCTGTCCGGCGGGCAGCAGCAGAGGGTCGCTATCGCCAGGGCTCTTGTCAATGAGCCGAAGGTGCTCCTTCTTGACGAGCCCCTTGCTGCTCTTGACTTAAAGCTCAGGAAAGAGATGCAGTACGAGCTGAAACGGATTCAGCAGGAGGTGGGCATCACCTTTATCTTTGTCACCCACGACCAGGAGGAGGCGCTTACTATGTCCGATAAGATCGTCGTCATCAAGAACGGCGAGATCCAGCAGGTAGGAACCCCTCAGGAAGTCTATAACGAGCCTGCCAACAGGTATGTCGCAAACTTTATCGGAGAGAGCAACATCATCTCCGGAACGATGGCAGAGGACTATAAAGTACGTTTTGACGACATTACCTTTGACTGCGTAGATTTTGGTTTCAAGAAGGACGAGCCGGTGGATGTGGTCATCCGTCCGGAGGATATCGATATTGTGGACGTGAAGGATGGAAAGATGGCAGGGGAAGTGCTGAGCGTCCTGTTTAAAGGCGTTCATTATGAGATTATCGTGGAGACAGTTCCGGGTACGAAAGTGACGGTCAATATGCGCGTGACCCGAAACCATGATGTGACAAGCGAGGACGGGAAAGAAAAAATAAGCGCCACAAACTTTTATGTTGATTTGGAAGATGTGGGAGAGCTTGACGACAAGGAAGTCATCGCCCGGTCAAATGCACAGGCATGGGATCCCGAGACGGATGATTACATTTCCATTACGAAGATTGAGTATGACGTACAGGAAGAAGAGGGGCTGTACCCGGTGACCTTTTCCACGGCAAACGGCACAAGCATTGAGCGGACGATCTTTGTGGTGAACCAGCCTTTCGTGAAGAACGAGAAGGCAAACGAGGCGATCATGGCTTTTAATTTTATAAAATCAGTGGACGAGATTGTGGAATCCCAGGCGCTTGATACGGATATCAAGACATGGGCAAATGCCCAGGGATGGAAATTGAGCGACGAAGACCAGAGCGTGGACATCAGCGTGGATTATGATTTTGAGCCTGAAGAGGTGACGGAGGGAACGTACCAGATCACGTTCTCCACACCTGGACGGGAATTTAAGATTCATACCACGGATTATTCCGAGGAAGGCCAGGAGGTCGGACTGACATTTTTCCCGGAAGATATTCATGTGATGTCAAGGATGGTATTTTGATGAGGCGGTTTTCGCAGCTCGCAGTTCCCTACATTGTGTGGGCGGTGATGATGCTGGTGCTTCCCATGGCGCTTATCGGACTGTATTCGGTTACGCAGCCGGGCAACAGCATTATCTCGTTTTCCATAACGCTTGATCATTATGTCAAATTTTTTACCGACCCTGACTTTCTGATCATCCTATGGCGTTCTCTGTGGATTGCGGTAAAGACAACGGTTATCTGCCTTTTCATTGGGTATCCGGCAGCTTATTTTATTTCCCGGTGCAAAGAAAATGTGCAGAATATCCTCATCCTTGGCATCACGATCCCGATGTGGATCAACATGCTGGTGAGGACATATGCGTGGATCGGCATACTGAGCGACGGAGGGCCTTTCCAGAGGCTTTTAGGCTTTGCGGGGATTGGAGGGGGCGATGTTTTATATACAGAGGGGGCCGTGCTCCTTGGCATGGTGTATAACTTTCTTCCGTTTATGATCCTGCAGATTAATACGGCGCTCTGCAAGATGGACTATTCGCTCCTGGAGGCAAGCGCGGATCTGGGAGCCAACCCGGTGCAGACGTTTGGGCGCGTCACGCTGCCCTTGTCGCTCCCGGGGGTAATAAATGGCATCACCCTTGTGTTCCTTCCGGCGGTCAGCTCTTTCTTCATTCCGAAACTGCTGGGGGGAGGACAGTATTTCCTTATCGGAAACCTCATTGAAAACCAGTTTATTACGGTGGGAGAGTGGAACTTCGGCAGCGCGATCTCGATGATCATGGCGGCGGTGATGATGCTGCTCATGATGGCGGTCCATAGGGCGGAGCTACGCAACCAGGGAGGAAAGGGGGATGAGTCCTGATGAAAAAGAGAAGACGGCTGGCGGGAAAATCCCTGATGTTCCTGATGCTTGTGTTTTTTTACCTGCCGATCGTATACATGATCATATTTTCCTTTAATGACGGGAAGTCTCTTACGTCTTTTACCGGCTTTTCCCTGCGCTGGTACAAGAAAATGCTTGAATCCAGAGAGATGATGGAGGCTCTTTACACGACGTTTTCCGTTGCGCTGTTTGCGACCTTCATCTCCACGTTTGCCGGAACCATTGCGGCGATCGGGCTGAGCAAGTCAAAAAAAATCGTGAGGAATCTGATGGAGCAGGTTAACAACCTGCCTCTGATGAACCCGGAGATCGTGACTGCCATAGGGTTCATGCTTTTGTTTATCACCTTTCGGGTAGAGAAAGGGTATGCGACGATGCTGCTGGCTCATATTGCGTTCTGCATCCCATATGTGATGCTTTCGGTGATGCCGAAGATACGGTCTCTGGATCCGAACCTTGCGGACGCGGCCATGGATCTGGGGGCGACGCCCTGGCAGGCGCTGACGAAAGTCATTGTGCCGCAGATTACGCCCGGCATCATTTCGGGCGCGCTTATAGCGTTTACCATGTCGGTAGATGATTTTATCATATCTTACTTCGTGACTGGAAGCGGCGTGAAAAACTTAAGCATCATGGTCTATACGATGAGCAAGCGGGTCAATCCCAGCATTAATGCAGTCTCTACGCTGATGGTCGCGATCATCACGGTGGTGCTTGGAGTTGTGAATATTGTTCCTCTTGTGATGGCGAAACGGGAGAAGACCGATGAGATCGCAAAGAGGAAGATGCTGGTGCCGGCAGTGTGCTTTGCAGTAATCGCCTTGTTTTTTATTGGCGTGTTCCGGTTTGGGGCAGGCAAAGAGGAGCGTCCTTTCGAAGGACAGACGCTGTATGTGTACAACTGGGGAGAATATACGGGTGAAAACTTTATCCCTGACTTTGAAGAAAAGACAGGCGCCAAGGTAGTTTTGGAAAACTTTGATTCGAATGAGCAGATGTATATAAAGGTCGCCAATGGAGAGGCGTACGATGTGCTTGTGCCGAGCGATTACATGATCGAGCGCCTTATCTCGGAGGATTATCTGCAGAAACTTGACCATTCGAAACTGGACTGCATGGACAAGCTGACGGATGCGGTGAAGAATCTTTCCTATGACCCGGGAAATGAGTATTCTGTTCCTTACTTCTGGGGAACGGTAGGAATCGTCTACGACAAGACAAAAGTTGACGTAGAAGACCTGGAGCGGGAAGGATACAATATCTTTCTCAATGAGAAGTACCGGGGAGACATCTATCTTTACGATTCGGAGAGAGACACCTTTATGATGGCTCTGAAGGCTCTTGGATATTCTATGAATTCGGAAAACGAAAAGGAGCTGGAGGAAGCGTATGAGTGGCTTGTGAAATGTGTGCAGACCATGGACCCGGAAATTGTGATGGATGAGATCATCGACAATATGGCGCAGGGAAGAAAGGCGCTGGGACTTGTCTATTCCGGGGATGCTACTTATGTGATCAGTGAAAACGAGAACATGGGTTATTTCCTTCCGGAGAGCGGCACTAATCTGTGGTCGGATGCCATGGTGATTCCGAAAAATGCAAAAAATCCTGAACTTGCCCATGCGTTTATCAATTTTGCCAGCGACTATGCGGGGGCTTATGACAATTCAAGCTATATAGGGTATACGTCGGCTAATAAGGAGGTTATGGAAGACCTTTACGGAGAGGGCGGCGAGTACGAGGGAATTGACGCGTACATCCCAAGGGATGGAAATGAGATGGATGAGATATTTTTCTATAATGAAGATACGAAAAAAGAGATAAGCAATCTCTGGAGCAAAGTGAAGATTGCGGCAAGCAATGCAGAATAGAAGAGTAGAGGCTTTCAAGAAATTTGTTGACAGATGTCGAAGAATGTCTTATAGTGTTCCTGTATAGAACTACTAGTGAAAAGGAGAGCCTTGCAATGGAAAGCAGTGCATTTTCTGAGCGTTTGATGGAGTTTGGCCTTACAAGGCAGGAAGCGGGAATCTACGAGTGCCTTCTGGAGGAAGGGAAAATTACCGGGTACGAGGCGGCAAAAATTCTGGGGATTTCCAGATCCAACGCCTATAATTCTTTGGCGAGCATGACGGAGAAGGGGGCATCTTATCTGGCGGATGAAGGAACGACCAGAAAATATGTGCCTGTGCCCCTGGAAGATTTCTGCAAAAATTATATCCGCAGGCTGGAGGAGACAAAACAGTGGCTTTCGGCGCATGGGCCTTCAGAGAAACGACATGTGGAAGGGTACGTGACGATTGAGGGCGCAGCGAATATCCTTGATATGATACGGAACATCCTTTTCAGGGTAGAGGAGAGGGTATACATTTCCTGCACCAGGAATTATCTGCTGCTTTTGATTGACGAGATAGAGACGCTCATCAGGGCGCAGAAAAAAGTGGTGCTTATTACGGACCAGCCAGTTCACTTTGATATGGCGAGGGTGTATATCGGCGAGCCGAGAGAACGCAATATCGGCATTATTGCCGATTCCAGATATGTCATAACCGGAGAGTACGGGGAAGGCAGCATGAACACGTGTCTTTACTCGGGGCAGAAAAACTTTGTGGAGCTTTATAAGCGGATGCTTGCAAATGAGATTGAGCTTTTGGCGATCAAGGAAGAGCAGGAAAGCCTGCGCTGCGGGGCATGATATGGATCAGAAGGAGAATGAGGACATGAAGAAAATACCATTTGTTACTAAAGATCAGTTGGAGGAAATCACAAAAGAATATCCGACGCCTTTCCACCTTTACGACGAGAAGGGCATCCGGAGCAATATAAAGGAACTCAAGGAGGCTTTTTCCTGGAATGAGGGCTTTAAAGAGTATTTTGCGGTGAAAGCCACGCCCAATCCCTTTTTGATAGACATACTGCGGGAATATGGCTGCGGCTGCGACTGTTCTTCCTACACGGAGCTTATGCTTTCCGAGGCGATCGGGGCGAGAGGAGAGGACATTATGTTTTCTTCAAATGACACTCCTGCAGAGGAGTATCAGTATGCGGATAAGCTGGGGGCAATCATCAACCTGGATGACATTACCCATATTGATTTTCTGGAAAGGACAATCGGACGTATTCCGGAGACGATAAGCTGCCGGTACAATCCGGGCGGGCTTTTTAAGATCAGCAATGACATTATGGACAATCCGGGGGATTCCAAGTACGGCATGACCACGGAGCAGCTGTTTGAGGCATTTCATATACTGAAAGGAAAGGGCGTTAAAGAATTCGGCATCCATGCGTTTCTTGCCAGCAACACGGTGACCAATGAGTATTATCCGATGCTTGCAAAGGTGCTTTTTGAGACGGCGGTCAGGCTGCAGAAAGAGACGGGCGTGCATATTAAGTTCATTAACCTTTCCGGCGGAATCGGGATTCCCTACAGCCCGGATCAGGAGCCGAATGATATCCGCGCCATCGGAGACGGGGTGCGCCGGGTCTATGAGGAAGTGCTTGTTCCTGCCGGGATGGGGGATGTAGCGATCTACACGGAGCTTGGGCGTTTCATGATGGGGCCTTACGGCTGCCTCGTGACACGGGCAATCCATGAAAAACACACCCACAAAGAATATGTAGGGGTGGATGCGTGCGCGGTAAACCTGATGCGTCCCGCGATGTACGGGGCGTATCACCACATTACGGTCATGGGGAAAGAGGATGCGCCTCACAGCTTTAAGTATGACGTTACGGGATCCCTGTGCGAAAACAATGATAAGTTTGCCATAGACCGGATGCTGCCGAAGATAGATATCGGAGACCTCCTGGTTATCCACGACACGGGCGCACACGGATTTGCGATGGGATATAATTACAACGGAAAGCTCAGGTCGGCGGAGGTATTGCTGCGGGAAGACGGCAGCGCTCAGCTGATACGCAGGGCAGAGACCCCGGCAGATTATTTTGCTACATTTAACTGTTTCAAAATCGGGGAAAAGCTGTTATAATAGTAGAGGCAAAAATACTATATAACTATCAGGAGGAAGAGTTATGAAGGCAATGTTAAGAAAAAGCAGCTTGCTTGTTCTCGTTTTTGCAATGGCACTGGGAATGCTTGCTGGCTGCGGAATGAAACCTGAGGATGCGAAAGCGTACGTGCAGGCCACCCTGGATGCAGGCTACAAGGAGGATTTCGGCGAGTATACAAAGATTACCGAGTCCACGAAGGAAGAGGCGCAGAAACTTTTTGACAGCAACATTGATACGGTTACCAATTCCCTTGGCCTGTCGCAGTTCGGAGTATCGGAGGAGATGACCGAGAAGTACCGTGAGCTGCTTAAGGAGACATTTTCCAAGGCGAAGTACACTGTGGGAGATGTTAAAGAGACGGACGGCGGTTTTGAAGTAAAGGTAAGCGCAGAGCCGATGCAGATGTTTGTCGGCCTTGAGGATGCGCTGATCGGGGAGCTGGAGAAGAAAGTGAAGGAGTCAAAGGAAGACCTTGACGAGGCGGCTATCACTCAGCTCACAGTAGACATTCTTTATGATATCCTGAGTCAGAGACTTGCCGAAGTGACATATGGAGATGCACAGGAAGTCACTGTGCATGTCACTAAGAACTCTGACGGCGTATGGAACATCACAGAGGCTGACCTTCAGGCGTTAGACAGCGCACTGTTTAGTATTTAGGCGAATTAGATTACATATGTAAAGAACCATAGGCGGGTTACCCCGTGCTATGGTTCTTTTTTAGGGCAGAATCAGACAATATACTGCTCCAGAACAAGCTTTTCCTGCATTTTAAATAAAAATTGCTGCCCGAACTCAGACAGGATGGTGTCTTTGGACTTCAGCCATCCTATCTCCAATTCAAGAGAAACGTCTTCGATGGGTATTGCCCTGGTTCTTTCGTGGAATAAGTACTGCCGGTATGCTTTGGGGTTTTTGGTCGCTATATGGTATCCGTCTGAACCTTGCAGAAATTGCAACAGAGTTCCGCGGTCGGAAACATATATGATTGATGACGGAGACAGTAAGTTAGTATTTGGGCTTTCTACACCAAACGCGGTTAGATCTGTATCTTCATATGCGATTATCGGATAGCTGCTTAAATCGGACAGTTTGACCGACGAGATGTTTTCAGGGAAAAAAGGAGAGCTTTCTCCCACAAGGATATGGGGCTTTTCGGAGGTCATCTTGTGGTATTCAAGCCCTTTCCCTGTAATGTCGCTGACAAAGTTATTCTTTTGCGTACTGGGAACACTGAGTATGCCTAATTCTGTTTCCTTGTGTGCAACCATATGGATGATATCTCTGCGGGAACATTCTTTGAAGTCGAAAATCATATGTGAGTTTTTGTTCGTTTCAAAGATTTCAAGAAAAATATATGCTGCAAATAAGAAATAATAGGAGGCAATGCTGAATTTCTCATTCCATTTCCCATGAAATGAAGACATGTTTTTTATATATTCAAATTGTTTTATCGTCAATTTTGCCTGCTTTAGGAATGCCTCTCCAAAAGGAGTGAGAGTCGTTCCGCTGTTAGATCGGATAAATATCTGCTGTCGGATTTCGCTTTCTAATTCCCTGACAGAAGTTGACAGATTTGACTGAGACATAAACATATTTTTCGCTGCCAGTGTTATAGAATTTGTTTTTGCTATTTCTATGACCTGGATTAATTGTTCTATTTTCATTTTCTGCTATCCCCTTTACGCTAGTTGTAAATAAACGGCCATATAAATAACTGCTGGCATATCTTTTTTTTATATTACTTACTTCTATTTATCACATTATATAATCATACTAACAAATAAATCAAGGAGGATTGTGAATATGACAACATTAATACCTGAAAATGATATCTGGACAATCTGGGCGATCGTGATCGGCATTGCCGCATTGGCATTTTTTTTGGAACAAAGGTTCAAATGGGGCGCAAAAATATCCAGCGTACTTTTAGCCTTGATCGGGTCGCTGGTTTTGGTGAATCTGAGAGTTCTGCCAACTGGTTCACCTGTGTATGATGCGCTAGGAGGATATATTCTTCCGCTGGCAATCCCGCTTCTTCTTTTTCAGTCCGACCTGCGTAAAATAATTAAAGAAAGCGGGCGTCTCCTCATTATTTTTATTGCTGCCGGAGCGACAAGCGTTCTGGGAGGCATCATCTGCGGATTTTTATTCCGGTCAGCTCTTGCGGAACAGACAGCCGGTTATGTGGCGGTTGAAGTCGGCGCCGATATCGGAGGGAGCGTAAATCTTGTGGCGATGGCGAGCGCGTTTAATGTAGATGAAAGCATTATGAATGCATCGCTCATTATCGGAAACCTGATTATCATCATCTGGACGGCTGCGATTATTGCGATTCCGAACATGCCGTTTTTCAGAAAACATTACCGCCATGAGCATATAGACGCACTGGAAGCTAATATTCAGCTTGATGATGGTGAAACGATGGCATCTAAGTTTTGGAAACGACAGGGCATCTCTCTTTTGGATATCGCAAAATGTCTTGCCATAACATTTGCGGTAAACGCCGTGACCCAGCAGATCTGCAATGCTGTAAACGCATCCGGCGCTCCTGAGATCATAAAAACATTTTTCGGAAGCATCTATCTTGTCATGACGACGCTTACTATTGTATTGGTTACCGCCATGCCGAAAGTGTTTGAAAATATTCATGGCGCAACAGAACTTGGCACGATCATGATTACAATGTGGTTCGTTCAGGTCGGAGCCGGGGCGAGGATCAGCGAGATTATCTCTCTGGCTCCGGCAGTGCTTGGTTTTAAGATCCTGATGGCTGTCATCAATATCGGAGGAGTTCTTTTGCTCGGGAAATTCCTAAAATGGAATGTTGAAGAGTGTCTGACTGCTTCCAATGCAAGCCTTGGGGGGCCGACAACGGCTGCTGCCTATGTAATCGGAAAGGGATGGGCCGGCCTGATTGCGCCGGCAACGCTTGTAGGACTTTTTGGATATGTTATCGGAAATTATTTTGCCGTGCTTACCGCAAATATATTCCTTTAAAATTACTTGGATCAAGGAAGGTGGAATCATTATGAATCGAATTGTAGTCGGAGAGATCATGCATGAAAGCAGCTCTTTTGCCAAATTTCTTACGGAGGAAGAGAATTTCCGTAGAACTTTGATGTGGTATGAAAAGGAAGATGTGTGGAAACTTTGTGAAATCGGAATGAAAGACTATCTTACCGGTATTATGGAAACTGGAAAAGACAGGGGGTTAGAAATCTCTCCGTGCTTTTGTGCCTTTGCTTCGCCGTCGGGAGTTATATCTGCAGCATGCTTTGAAAGCCTGAAAAAGCATTTCTTTGACGGAATTGACAATGAGAAACAGATTGACGGGTTTTGTCTTGCCCTTCATGGGGCGGGCGTCTCTGAATGCACGCCGGATGTTGAGGGGAGCATTTTAGAGGAGCTTTGCAGCAGATATGGACGGAATATACCGTTGGTCATGACGCTTGACCCTCATGCGAACATTACCTACAAAATGACAGAACTGGCTACAGTGCTAATACCCTCCAAATTATATCCGCACACGGATACTTATGAAACGGGAAGAAAAGCAGCAGATATACTGCACGGTATCCTTGAAGGCAAAGTTCATCCGACGATGCATGTCGAGAGGATAGAGATGCTGATTCCTATCACGAAAGGCTGTACTTATGAGGAACCCATGAAATCTGTAATAGAGAAATGTATGCAGGCGGAACAGATAGAAGGAGTGCTGGACTGTTCTTTTGCTCAGGGATTTCCTTACAGCGATATTGAGGAATGCGGGGCAGCAGTGGTAGTAACAACTGATAATAAACCGGAACTTGCGAGAAAAATCGCAGTAGAAATCGCAGGATATATCATTGAAAGAAAAAGGGATTTTATCTCAGATTGCCTGACAGTGACGGAAGGCGTTGATAAAGCAGAGCAGTTTCTTTGTGGAAAGGCAGAAATGGTTGTCATGAATGAAGTTTCGGATAATCCCGGAGCGGGTACGCCGGGGGACGGAACATATCTGCTCAGGGAACTGATAAAGAGAGATATTGGAAAGACCTGCTGTGGTGCAGTGATTGATAAAGAGGCGGTAGAACAGGCAGTGGCTTCCGGAGCAGGAACAACAGTTGACATCCGTCTCGGCGGAAAAACTGACGATATGCATGGGGAGCCGATAGAACTGAAAAATGCATATGTAAAATCAATCTGTGATGGGAAATACAATCTTCTCAGTGCAATGACCCATGACCAGCCCGTTAATTTTGGCACATGTGTACGTCTTACTGTAGGCAATGTGGATATTGTGGTCGCATCAAACGGATTTCAGGTTATGGATGACGGGCTTTTTTCCCTTCTTGGGATCAATGTGAAAGAATACAAGATTGTAGCAGTCAAATCAGCGCAGCACTTTAAGGCATATTTTAAAAACATGACAAAGCACATTATAACTGTGGACTCTCCGGGAATCAGCACAGGGAGACTTGAGGAATTGCCGTTCAGGCACATTCCGCGTCCGATATTCCCAATAGATATGTAAAGAAAAAACCATTGGAAACATAAGCGTTTCCAATGGTTTTAAATTGCAGTTAAATGCGGATGGTGGGACTTGAACCCACACGAGGTTGCCCCCGCAAGATTTTGAGTCTTGTGCGTCTGCCATTCCGCCACATCCGCTTGAGAATTGTTTCCTCAAACCGTTACTCATTGTAACACAATGTTTTCTAAATTACAACATTTTTTTGGACAATACCTTTTAAAATATGTTGTTTTAGTGTATAGTAATAAGTGATTTTATTTTTGGAGTGAATATATGGGTGAAAAGATTGTTTTGATTGACGGGCACAGTATACTCAACCGGGCGTTTTACGGGCTGCCGGACCTGACGAATTCGGAGGGGCTCCATACCAATGCCATCTACGGTTTTTTAAATATTATGTTCAAGATTTTAGAGGAGGAGCGTCCGGAGTACCTTACGGTTGCTTTTGACGTCCATGCCCCCACCTTCCGCCACGAGATGTACAAGGAGTACAAAGGCACGAGAAAGCCTATGGCGGAGGAATTAAGGGAACAGGTTCCTGTAATGAAAGAAGTGCTGGCGGCAATGGGCATTAAGACCATCGAGCAGGCGGGGCTTGAGGCGGACGACCTGTTAGGTACGCTCTCAGTGCGCGGAGAGGCGGCAGGCATGGAGGTGTCGGTGATTTCCGGCGACAGGGATCTGCTGCAGCTTGCCACGGAGCATGTGAAGATACGGATTCCAAAGACAAAGCAGGGGCGCACAGAGGTGGAAGATTACTATGCCGCCGACGTGAAGGAAAAGTATCAGGTTACGCCCCGGGAGTTTATAGACCTGAAGGCGCTCATGGGGGATTCCTCTGACAATATACCGGGGGTTCCGAGCATCGGCGAGAAGACGGCGACGAAGATCATCACGGAGTACCATTCTATTGAGAATGCATATGAACATGCGGATGAGGTGAAACCGCCCAGGGCGTCCAAGGCGCTTAAGGAGCACTGGAATCTGGCGGTCATGAGCAAGGAGCTTGCCACCATTGAATGCGGCGCTGGGTTTGACTATGATTTTTCGGAGGCAAGGCTTGGGAATATCTATACAGAGGAGGCTTACGGGTATTTCCAGAGGCTGCAGTTTAAGAATTTGCTGGGCCGCTTTGAGGTGACGGCGCCTTCTGATTCGGTGGAAGATTTCTTTAAGGTAATAGAAGATAAAAATGAGGCGGAGGAAGTATTTTCCCGGGCAAAGGGGAAAGGCTGCGTGGGGGCTGTCATTTTTAAGGATGAGGAGAATGTGCTGCCGCTGTTTGCAGGGAGCGCGGAGCTTGGGGGAGTCGGCATCTGCTTTTCAAAGGAGGACATCTACTGCATCCGGTGCGGGAACGGCATTGAGAAAGAGTGGCTTTTGGAGAACTTATCGGCGGTGTCCGACAGTGCAAAGAGGTTCTCTGTGTTTGACTTGAAGGCATGCCTTAAGCATCTGGAGGTTAAAAACCGGGCCGCCTGCTTTGACGTCCTTGTGGCGGCGTATCTTCTGAATCCGCTAAACAGCGGGTATGCCTTTGCGGATGTGGCAAGAGAGCAGCTTGACATTTTGATAGAGGAAAAGTCCGGGCAAGATGTGAAGGCGTGCTATGAGGCGTACACGGCGTTTGCCGCGGCAGAGAGGCTTTCGGAGAAACTTGCGGCGGCGGGGATGGATAAGCTGTTTTCGGAGATTGAGATGCCGCTTGTATTTACCCTCTATGAGATGGAGGAAAACGGGGTCAAGGCGCAGGCGGAGGCTCTGAAGGTTTACGGCGACCAGCTTGTCGGCAGGATCTCGGAACTTGAGAGGGAGATCTGCGAGGACGCGGGAGAGGCTTTCAATATCAATTCACCTAAGCAGCTCGGGGCCATCCTTTTTGATAAAATGGGGATCAAGGGCGGAAAGAAGACGAAGACGGGGTATTCTACGGCGGCGGACGTGTTAGAAAAGCTTGCGCCGGACTACCCGATCATAGATAAGATATTAGAGTACCGGCAGCTTACGAAGTTAAAATCCACTTACGCCGACGGCCTTGCCAATTTTATCGGGGCGGACGGCAGGATCCACGGGAAATTTAACCAGACGGTCACTGCCACGGGGAGGATCAGCAGCACAGAGCCGAACCTCCAGAACATACCGATCCGGATGGAGCTTGGGAGGCTGATCCGGAAGGTGTTTGTGCCGGAGGAAGGGTATGTGTTCGTGGATGCGGATTATTCCCAGATTGAGCTCAGGGTGCTTGCCCACTGCTCCGGGGATGAAAAGCTTATTGAGGCGTACCGGGAAGAGGCGGATATCCACCGGATTACGGCCTCTCAGGTGTTCCACGTGCCTTTTGAGGAAGTGACGGATGAGCAGAGGCGCAACGCCAAGGCGGTGAATTTTGGGATTGTGTACGGAATCAGCTCCTTTGGGCTGAGCCGGGATCTCAGCATTTCCAAAAAGGAGGCGGCGCAGTATATTGAAGATTACTTCCATACCTATCCGGGAATCAAGACTTTCCTTGACGGGGCGGTGAAGGATGCGAAGGAGAAGGGATACGCGGTGACATTGTTCGGAAGGCGCAGGCCTGTGCCGGAGCTTTCTTCCAGCAATTTCATGCAGCGCTCCTTCGGGGAGCGGGTTGCCATGAACTCGCCTATACAGGGAACGGCCGCAGACATTATGAAGATTGCCATGATCGGAGTGGAGAGGCGGCTTAAGGAGGAAGGCATGCGCTCAAGGCTGGTTTTGCAGGTGCACGACGAACTTCTTATAGAGGCGTGGGAGCCGGAGCTTGAGGCTGTGCAGAGGATGCTTAAGGAAGAGATGGAGCAGGCGGCGAACCTTCTGGTGCCGCTTGAGATTGATATGCATACAGGCACGAACTGGTATGAGGCGAAGTGACGGGAAAGGGAACACGAAAACATGGAACCGGAAGATGTCAGGAGGAGATAAAGCATGAAAGTGATTGGAATTACCGGAGGAGTAGGCGCAGGGAAGACGCAGGTTCTTGAGTATCTGAACAACAAGTACGGGGCGACGATATGCCAGACAGATTTGGTTGCCAAAAAGATGCAGAAAAAAGGCGGCGAGTGCTTTGACGCCATCGTGGAGCATTTCGGGGAGTCGATCCTCAACGAAAAGGGCGAGCTTGACAGAGACCGCCTGGCCGGGATTATCTTCAATGATCCCGAGGAGCTTGAGGCGATGAACGCCATCGTACATCCGGCGGTGAAGGATGAGATCCGAAAAAAGATCGCCTATGAGGAGCGCAAGCACACCAATGTGTTTATCGTGGAGTCTGCCCTTTTGATCGAGGACAGCTATGACGAGTTCTGTGACGAGCTGTGGTATATCTACGTGGAAGATGAGACGAGGAAGAAACGGCTTATTTTTTCCAGAGGGTACGACGCGAAGAAGGTTGCCGACATTATCTCCTCGCAGCCGTCTAAGGATATTTACCTTAAGCACTGCGACAGGGTGATCGACAATAACGGCGTGTTTGCCGAGACGACGGAGCAGCTTGACTGCGCCATAAAAGATTTGTAAACCGGAAAAATATGTGAGCCGGGAAGGCTTGCGGACGGAAAAATGCAGGATGGGCAGGTTACATAGATGAGATTATGCAGCATAGCCAGTGGGAGCAGCGGGAACTGCATCTATATCGGAGACGGCGAAAGCCATCTCCTGGTAGACACTGGAATCAGTAAAAAGAGGGTGGAAGAGGGGCTTAAGCAGCTTGACGTTAAGGGGGAGGAGGTTGACGCCATCTTCGTGACCCATGAACATATCGACCATATACAGGGGCTCGGGGTGTTCTGCCGGAAGTATAAGACGCCGGTGTACGCTACGGGGGGCACTATCGAAGGGATAAGAAAATGCAGCACCCTTGGGAAACTGCCGGAGGGAATCCTCCGGGAAGTGGAGGTTGACAAGGTGCTTAAGGTCGGATGCCTTGCGGTGCGCCCTTTTGCCATCTCCCACGATGCCAACGAGCCTTGCGGCTACCGGGTGGAGAACGGTGGGAAAGCGGTTGCGGTGGCGACGGACCTTGGAACTTACGACGCGTATACGGTGGAGAACCTTAAGGCGCTGGACGCGGTAGTCTTAGAGGCCAACCATGACATCCATATGCTGGAGGTGGGGCCTTATCCCTACCCCCTTAAGCGTAGGGTCATGGGAGAGCGGGGGCATCTTTCAAATGAGTTGTCAGGACGGCTCCTTTGTGATATACTTCATGACGGGTTAAAGAGCGTGATGCTTGGGCATCTGAGCAAGGAGAATAATTATGCCGAGCTTGCCTATGAGACGGTCAAGCTGGAGGTAAGCCTTGGCGATAACCCTTACCGGGGCGAGGACATACCCATTACGGTAGCGAAAAGAGACGCGGTGTCGGGCATCATCGAGTTGTGATCTGGACTGCCGGAGGAAGAAAGCCGCGTGGTTAAATGCGGGGCATATAATATGAAAGAAGATAAGTGAGGTAGAATGAATGGGGAAAATAGCGATTATGACGGACAGCAACAGTGGGATTACCCAGCGCCAGGCGAAGGTGATGGGGATTTACGTGCTGCCGATGCCGTTTTTTATTAACGGGGATATGTATTTTGAGGATATCACTCTGACCCAGGAGGAGTTTTATCAGAGGCTTTTGGAGGATGCGGACATCTCTACTTCCCAGCCGTCGCCTGCGGATGTGATGGAGCTGTGGGATGATGTGCTGAAGGAGCATGACGAGATCATCCATATCCCTATGTCCAGCGGGCTGAGCAGTTCCTGTGAGACGGCGCTTTCTCTGGCCCAGGACTATGAGGGAAGGGTGCATGTGGTGGACAACCAGAGGATCTCCATCACCCAGCGGCAGTCTGTCCTTGACGCTCTTGAGATGGCGAAGAGGGGGATGGGCGCCAAGGAAATCGTGGACGTTTTGATGGCGGAAAAGCTGGAGGCCAGCATCTATATCACGGTGGATACGCTGAAATATTTAAAGAAGGGCGGACGTGTGACGGCTGCGGGCGCGGCTCTGGGAACAGTGCTCAACATCAAGCCGGTGCTCCAGATCCAGGGAGACAAGCTTGACGCTTTCGCCAAGGTAAGAGGCTTTAAAGCGGCGAAAAAGAAGATGCTGGATGCTATGGAAAAGGATATAAACGTCCGTTTCGCAGGCAAGAAGGTTCATCTCCAGGCGGCGTATACCTGTTCGGCAGAGGAGGCTGAGGAGTGGAAGAAGGAGATTATGGAAAGGTTCCCGGGGTATGAGGTGCATATGGACCCGCTTTCTTTGAGCGTTTCCTGCCATATCGGGCCGGGGTCTATGGCGATTGCGTGCTGCAAGGAGGCTGAAGTGTAAAAAATATAAAAAGGAGGATTGGCTCTATAATGAATCTAGGGAAAAAATTGACGATAGCCAGCATACTAATGATATTGATTCCTCTTATAGTGTCAGTTCTGCTTTGTGTTATTGTTGTTTTTTACAAAGGTGACAGTACTCTTAATCGTTTAAAAAGCCTTTTTGAGAACGACAATGGAATTATAAATGTTCAGACGATTCTGTATTCTTATGAAAGTCAGATTTTAAGCTATACTCCTCTACAGTATGAAGGGGACGAAAGAGAAGAAGATGAAGAAGAAGATGAAGATGATGATGAAGATGATGAAGAAGATGATGATGATGATAAAGAAGATGATGATGCTCAGAGAGATATCAATTATGAGTCTGCCGCAAATGCTTTCGGGGGATTGATAAAAGAGCTGGAAACACTGAGATATTATTATCAGATCAGGTGTGGTAATCAGGTTATTTTTTCGAATCTTCCAGAAGGTTTAGAAACTGAAATAGAAACTTTGGCCGGAAAAGAATACAAGACAATCCGAAATTTTGCTGTGACAGACGGGGGTAATTCTGTTGTAAAACGGACATATTCTGATGGAAGAAAAACAATGGATGTCCTGGCTTATTGTGAGTGGTATGATAACAGCCATTTATCGCAGATTATCAGAGATTTTTTTATTTTGATAGTTCTTTTCATGGTAGTTTTGACTGTAACAATTATTATTAGCATATTTATTCTGACCAGATGGCTGAGCAGCGGGATGCGAAGTTCTCTGGGAAAGTTATCTGAGGCGGTAAAACAGGTGCAGGATGGCAATCTGGAATATCGGATCAACAGCCGGGAAAAGGATGAGTTAGGAAAGGCATGCCAGGAATTTGACGAGATGACAGAGTATCTGGAAAATTCTGTAAAAGAGCGTGAGAAATATGAGGAGACAAGAAAGCAGATGCTGGCAGGAATTTCCCATGACCTGCGTACACCCCTCACCTCAGTTAAAGCGTATGTGGAGGGGCTAAGGGATGGTATCGCAAATACTGAGGAAAAAAGGCAGCGGTATTATAATGCGCTGAGAATACGTGCAGCAGATTTGGAAACTCTTATCGATAATTTGTCGGTGTTTTCCGGGTTTGACAGGGGAGAATATCATTTTTTAATGGAGAGAATTGAATTTGGCGAATTCCTTTCGCAGTACTTTAAGGAATATTCAGTTGAATTTCAAGAAAATCATATCAACATTAACTGGAAATGTCCATCAGATGAACATTTTTATATAAGGGGGGACAAAAACCAGATAAGGAGAATACTTGGAAATTTGGTTCAGAATACATTAAAATACAGAGAGAAGGATGAAACCGCATTAAAAGCTGAACTTTACAGAAAGGATGGCAGAGCTGTGCTGGAGCTGGAGGATGACGGGCCGGGGGTGCCGCCAGAAGAAAGAGAACTGATTTTTGATTCCTTTTACCGTGGGGATAAGGCGCGCAGCGACCCCGGGAGCGGGAGCGGACTGGGGCTTTCCATTGTAAAAGAGATTCTGAAAGGACACAAGGCGACTGTCCTGGCAAAAAGCGGTGCGGATGGAAAAGGTCTCAGGATAATCATGGGCTTTCCTTTGGCGGAAGGAGATAAACAGGCATGAAGAAAATTTTAATTGTGGAAGATGATATTTTAATTGCTGAAATTGAGAGAGATTATCTGGAGGCAGAGCGTTTTGAGGTGACAATTTGCCAGAATGGGCAGGAGGGCCTCAGGCTGGCGCTGGAGAATAATTATGATCTTATCATTCTTGATGTGATGCTGCCGGGAACCAGCGGATTTGCAATTTGCCGGGAAATACGCCGTGAAAAGGATGTGGCAGTTATCATGGTAACTGCTAAAAAGGATGATGTCGATAAAATACGGGGTTTGGGGCTTGGTGCAGACGATTATATTGTAAAGCCCTTTAGTCCCGGTGAGCTTGTGGCAAGGGTGAAAGCACATATCAATATCCATGAGCATTTAAAAAGTCAAAACGGATGCAATGAGGCGAAGAGCAACGATTTTGAAACAGGAAGCATACGGGTTGCGAATCTTAAGATATTTCCTCTGTCCAGACAGGTGTTCTGCAGTGACAGGGAAGTGGAGATGGCCAATAAGGAGTTTGAACTTCTTTATTTCCTTGCATCTAATCCCAATATTGTGTTTTCTAAGGACGCCCTATTCGATAAGATATGGGGAATGGATGCGATAGGAGGCACGGCGACTGTGGCAGTGCATATAAACCGTATCCGTGAAAAAATCGGAACTGACAAGGAGAATCTGAAACTGATAGAGACTGTATGGGGTGCGGGATACAGATTCAGAGTGAAGTAAAGAATTTATAAATTGTTTAAATTTGATTTATGTACACTTTAACAGTTTATTCTATAATAATTGTGAAGTGAATCGGAGTTAAAGGATGCGAAACAGTCTGCAGCATCAGGATGCCCGAGATATTTTTAGTTGGAAGTAAAAGAAAGGCAGGAGGAATATCGCGATGAAAAAGAAACTGATTGCAGGATTATTGGTATTTGCAATGATGGTTACATCGGCCATGCCGGCAATGGCTGCCGTCAAGGCGAGAAAGATTGCCATCAAAGGAAAAAAGACTGTCACTGTAGGACGTACGATAGAGCTGGACAGCGTCATCACGCCAAAGAAAGCTAAGGTAAGAGACCGCAATATTATATGGACCAGCAGCAAGCCATCTGTGGCAAAGGTTCTGGAAAAAAGAGACGATGACACAAAGATAAAAGGGATGAAGCCCGGGAAAGCAACGATTACGGTACGGATCAAGGGCACATCCATTAAAAAGAAGTATAAGATCACTGTTAAAAAAGCGTCTAAAAAGTCAAAGACAAGTACAGATTCGGCAGTGAAAAAAATCAATCAATATAAGTCTGAGGCGCAGGCACTGAGGGCTGAGATTGGCAAGATACAGCTTGCGGCGACTTATGGGGAGAGACGGGTTCAGTACCTTACCTATGAAAGAAAGATAGATGCCATTGATGATAAATTAGGCAAACTGGATGATGTCTGGGAAGATAAGTATGACGACGGGAAGATCACCCGTTCTCAGTACAGGTCTCTGGAAAGGAAGATTGAGGCGGTGGAAGACTACCTGGAGATTCTGGAAGACGAGCTTGAGCAAAAATTTAATTTTGAATTTGATTAAAATGGGATTGAAGTAAGAAGACCATATGGGGGCTGCCAGGCAGCCCCCTTTTCATATTATGCCGCCGTTTTTTATATAAGCTGTCCGGCGACGATCTTCCCATCCTCAATCCTTACGATCCGGTCTGCCATCTGCGCGATTTCCGGGTTATGGGTGATCATGACGATTGTCTGGGAAAATTCCCTGCTGGTCATCTTAAGGAGTCCAATCACGTCGTCGCTGGTCTTGCTGTCTAAGTTCCCGGTGGGCTCATCCGCCAGGATGATGGAGGGCTTTCCGGCCAGCGCCCGGGCAATCGCCACGCGCTGCTGCTGGCCGCCGGAGAGATTGCCCGGCAGGCTGTCAAGTTTTGCCTCAAGACCTAACAGCTTTACTACATGCATAATAAATTCCTTATCTGGTTTCTGCGCGTCCAGTGATATGGGGAACACGATATTTTCCCATACGGTTAAGACGGGCACGAGATTATAGTTCTGGAAGACGAACCCGATCTGCCTGCGCCGGAAGATGGTCGCCTGTTCGCCGTTAAGGGCGGAAAGCTCCGTGCTGCCGATTCGGATGCTGCCCTCCGTAGGAGTGTCCAGGCCTCCGAGCATATGGAGCAGGGTGGATTTCCCGCTGCCGGATGTGCCGATAATGGCGGTAAACTTCCCGCGCTCAATCTCTAAGTCCACGCCGTCCAATGCCCTGACCATATTGTCTTTGCTGCCGTAATATTTTTTTAAGCCTGATGCTTTTAAGATGCTGTCCATAAATCATTCCTCCTGGTATAATAAACTAATCTGCCACACGAAGTTTCTCTACGATACTTCCTTTGTTGAACAGATGCAACGCCATTGACGGTATCACAGCCGCTGCGGCCAGCAATGCTACACAGGTAACAAGAGCCGGAACCAGCGTAAAGCGGAAGGTGAAAAGCCAGATGGCTCCCGTGAGAGTGCGTATGGCTGTAAAGCCTAATAGCGCCGATGCCGTGATTCCGAGCACGCAGGCTCCAGCGGCGTAATAGATTCCCTCAAAGGTCATCATCCGGGAGAGCTGCTTTTCCGTCATGCCGATGCTCTGCATGGTGGCAAATTCGTGCCGGCGTGTGATGATGGTGGTGATAATGGTATTGCCTAAGTTCAGAACGCCGATGATGCCGAAGATCATTCCGATCAGGCTCCCGACGAAGACCATCATCGTGCGGGTTCCCACCGCGTTTTTCTTTGCGCTTTCCGCCGAAAGATAATTGACGGAAGGATCTTTTGTGCTGATATAGTCTTCAAGAAAATCCTTCATATCCGTCTGTTTTTCCTCTTTTACGTTAAAGGAATATTTGTATACGACAGGCTCATCGTAGATTTTCTCGTAGATTTCGTAAGGGAGATAGAGAAACGCCGCGTCGCCCCCTACTTTGCTGGCTCCGCTCGGCGTATAGCCGATCTCTTCGTCATCTCCGTTCAGCGCTGCTTTTGCCAGAATGGGAAGTTCCATGAATGCCGTACCGTTTTTATAAACGGTAACGGTGTCCCCGATTTCCGTGACATCATACTCCTTATTGATACGCATAGTAGAGCGGTCCATCGTTACGCCTGACAAGACTCCCTCACCCTTTTGCATCATCCGGTAGAGTTTTTTTGCATCAGTTTCCCCCTCCTGGATATCCATGCGGGATACGGATGCCTCGCTCATGCCGTATACGTTGCAGAGAAACCGTTTGTCTGACCCGACAGGGGCGCTGAGCTCACCAGATATGCCGTATAAGATCTCTTCGCCTTCTGTGTTGTCATCTGTCCAGAAGTCCTCGATGTCAGTTCCAAAGTCATAGGTTACGTCCATGTCGTCCAGAGTGTTTTTATAAATGACGGAGCCGCCGTATACGCCTGGCCGACGGGAGATATCCTCTACCGTCCGGGCGCTTAAGCCCTGTTCATGGCGGGTAAATCCTTCCATGATATTGGTGCTGGCTTTGTTTACCACCCCAAAGTCTGTGCGGATCATATAGTCCACCTGTTTTTCGATATCATAGCTTGCGGCGGCTATCCCAACGCTGTTTAGCAGGATGATGCAGAGCGCCAGCGACAGCATGATAAATGCAGTACGCCTTTTATTCCGTCCGAGGTTTGCCCACGCCATCCGGGTTAGGCGGGCATCCAAAGACCTTCGCCGGGCCTTTTTTCTCCTGGCGTTTTTTTCCACAAAGCGGTAGGCCTCGATGGGAGGTGTGTCGGCAGCGATCCGTATGGGCTTTCTTGTGGAGATAAATACAGTAAGCGCCGTCAGAACTGCCGCCCCCAGGAAGATGACAGGGGAGGAATCTACGCCTACCGCCAGATTATCATATTCCGTGGACACGGTGTCCATCACCAGGGGGAGGGTAGCTTTTCCCACAAAGAAACCGATAAGCAGACCCAAGGGGATGCCGATGCCCGAAAGCCAGAGCGCCTGGAGGTTGATGAGTTCCTTTACCTGTTTCCTGCTCATGCCGATGGTGCGGTACAGCCCGTAGCGCCGGATCTCCTGCATCACGGCGATGTCAAATACATTGTAGATGAGCAGATACCCGCACAGGATAAACAGCACCACGATCACAGCCCCCATCCCCATCGTCTCCGGAGAAACGGACGCGTTGGTCACGGTGTTCACGGCGGCGCACACATAATTATCCGCGTCTGCGTCTTCCGGGTCGCCGCCTGCGCTTAACACCCAGCCATTCATCTTTTCCTGCAGCCCGCGGCGGGTTGCCGCTGTAAAGTCAGACCAGTATGTTCCTGCTATCTCTCTGTCTTTGTGGTAGGTGTACCGGAAAATGTCCGGATGCGCCTCCCGGAATGGTATTCCCGCCCACATGACGCTGACCTGGTCGTTGGCAGCCTCATACCATCCGGAGACTTCCATTTCAAAGGTATATGTCTTTCCGCGCAAAGAAAATTCGATGGGTACTTTTGCGCCTATTTGTGGTTCTACGCCAAGCTCGGCAAGGGCAAGGTCGGAGGCGGCAATCTCATCCGCCTCTTTTGGGGAGGTGCCGTGGCTTGGGCTGCAGAAGTTCAGTTCCGCCTGCACGTCGTTGAGTACGCTGAATTCAATGTTGTGTCTGCCGGTATTGGAAAGGTATGCAACCGGCATCCGAAGACCGTAGTCCCTGATAAAGTCCGCGTCCCCAAGCATTTGAAACTGCTCGGGCGTCATGTAGCGGAAATCCCCGTCGGATTTGCTCATTTTCATCATCTGCTGCGTCAGCGTCAGGGAATCCTTTGTTCCTTTTCCGATTGTTGTTACCGTGGTAAACAGTATGGCTGTCAGCATGATTGCCAGCACCGCTGCAATATTGCGGACTTTGCCGGCGGCAAAGCTGCGGACGGCCAGTGTTTTAAGTGATAGTTTCATCATCGTTACCTCCTTGTCGTCGATAACAGGATACCACTGCAAAGTTACGGTAAGGGTACAGGAAAGGTACAGTTTTGTGATTTTGCCAGGACGGCGGCTAAGGAATTATCTTACAACACATCCGTCCTGAAGGCGGATTACGTGGTCGGCAAGCTGAGCCAGTTCCGGGTTGTGGGTGATGAGGATGAGCGTCTGGTGAAAGTCTTGTGTTATGGATCTCAGGAGTCCGGCTACATTCTGGCTTGTCTTCGCGTCAAAGCTCCCGGTAGGTTCGTCCGCCAGTATGATGGACGGTTTCGTGATGAGGGCGCGGGCTATGGCGGTGCACTGCTGCTCGCCGCCTGAGAGCATATAGGGAAATCTGCCCAATTTATCATCAAGTCCGAGAAATTTCGTGATCTTGTGAAAGAAGACTTTATCCGGCGCAGAATCATCCAGCGCAAGAGGAAATAAGATATTCTCTTTGATGGTAAGCTCCGGAACCAGATTGTAGTCCTGAAATACAAATCCTATTTTTCTCCGCCTGAAGACGGTTAGCTGTTCTTCGGAAAGTTCTGCCAGATTGATTCCGTCAACGGCGATTTTTCCTTCCGTCGGCCGATGCAGTCCGCCGATGGAATTGAGCAAAGTCGTCTTCCCGGAACCGGAGGCTCCGACGATAGCGGTAAACTTGCCTTTCTCAATCGAAAGGGTGATGCCGTCCAGGGCTTTCACCTGTCCGGCGCCTTCCCCGAAATATTTTTTCAAGTTCTGTATCGTCACAATATCCATATAGTCCTTCCTCGTTTCACACTAACAAATTGGTTTTCTGCACACAGTTTAAGCCGCCGTCCTGCAATTGTATTTCTGACCGCGCTGCCGGAATTAATTCAGCAGAAATACGGAAAAGGTAGTCCCTTTCCCAATCTCTGATTTTACGCTGATATATCCTTTCTGCCGGGTGATGATGCCCCTGGCCAGATAAAGGCCGAGCCCCACGCCCTCTGTGTTTGCCGCCTCCTGCGCCCGGTAGAACCGCTTGAACACATCATGGTAATGCCCGGCGGCAATGCCCATTCCGGTATCTGATATGTCTATCCGGGTAAAAAACTGCCAGGGCCGGACGCTCACGCGGATATTTCCGCCTTCCGGCGTGTATTTTACCGCGTTGTCCAGCAGATTGAAAAGTGCCTCTGCCGTCCATTTTACATCGTGGTTTACGGTCATTTGGCTGTCGCATTGTACGTCGATGGATATATTTTTCTGCGTTGCCTTTGTCCAGACCCCGCTTACTGCCTGGGCGATCGTCTCATGCAGGCTGCCGGTTTCCATGTGGAGGGCGAAAGTGCCTGCCTCCAGCCGCGACATTTTGATAAGAGACTGCATCAGGAAATCAAGCTTTTCCACCTGTGCCTCCATGGTGGCGAGAAATTCCGCTCTTTTTTCTGCTGACAGCTCATGGCGTTTTAAAATATCCGTGAACATCAAAAGATTGGCGACAGGTGTCTTTACCTGATGGGAAATATCGCTGACCAATTCCTGAATGTTCTGCTTATCGTCTTCGCTTTGCCGTCTGCTTTCCTGTACGAGTTCATAGTACCCTAGGAGCCGCCCCTGTACTTTTGAGATTTGCGAGTCCTCATAGGGGGCATAGTCTTCCGGCTCCCGCCCGTCCATAAGGGCATCTAAAGACGCGCAGATCTCATTGGCAAAGTCCGCCTGCTGCCGTTTCCTTCGCCGTTCCATGAAGAATGCGGGCAGGAAGATCAGGATGCCTGACGTAAGAAGGAGGAGCCGGATGGCGGCAGGAGATAAGTAGTTCCACAGCATTCCCGCGAGAAAGAGAAACGACGCCGTCATGAATAAAATTACGGGTAATATAAGATTCAGTGAGATGCGTTTTGCTCCGGCTGCCTTCATAGCTTTTCACCTGTCCATATATAGCCCATTCCCCGGACAGTCCGGATATAGGAATGGCTGGGGTCTTCGATTTTTGCCCGCAGCCGGTTCATGGTGACGGTCAGCGTATGGTCGTCGATAAAGTCTCCGTCACAATCCCACAGCCGCTCAAGCAATGTGCGGCGCGTCACGATATTTCCCGCATTGGCAGTAAGAAGGCGAAGGAGCTTGTACTCGTTGGGAGTAATGGTCAGCTTTTCGCCGCTTCGGACAGCCGTCAAGCTTCCAAAGTCCAGCCGCAGGCAGCCGTCATCGTAACTGTCCGCCGCTGCCGCCGAGGCAGAAACGCCCCGCCGCAGGGCGACTTCCACCCGGCGTTTCAGAATCTGAATGTTAAAAGGCTTTGTAATGTAGTCATCCGCGCCAAGGTCAAAGCCGTTTAATTCGTCCTGCTCTAAGTCATTGGCAGTCAGGAAGATGACCGCAAGGCCGGGGAGCTTACACTTTATCTCCTGGCAGAGCGAAAAACCGTTCCCGTCCGGCAGGTTCACATCCAGGATAGCCAGGTCGAAATGTTCGGTTTGCAGCAGCTTGCGCGCTTTCTGGCAGTTGTAAGACGCAACCGTAAAATAGCCGCTTGCATCCAATTCAAAACAGAGCCCAGCGCTGAGGGCAAGGTCATCCTCTATAACTAAAATCTTTTGCATGATATCACCTCGCAGTTTACTAAAAAATGCCGGCCAAACAAATGGCTGATGCCATTATAATTCGAAAACAGGAGTAAATCAATCGTTGCTTTTTGAAATGCTCGGAATGATTGCCTGGGGGCAACGATTGATTGCTTGTGTGAGCAGGTATTTTTGCATAAGATAAAAGCAGGTCACAGATTTTACACAAAGCCGGGAGAGACGAGGTGAGAGATATTGTTACCTAAAGGGCACATGTACCGCAGGGTAAAAGGCAGTGAAAGAGAATGATTATATACAATATAAGGAAAAGTGAGGCAGGGAAAGAATGATTAAAAAAATAATTATTAGTTTGCTGTGTATATCAATGATTAATTGTAATGTTGTGCTTGCTGCGGATAAAGATGCAATTGGTACAACTGAGAATTTGGGGATTAGATCAAATGCTATAATTGACAAAACAGAAAGTGAAAAAATAGAAAAATATGTCCAAAGTATAGAAGAAAACCTGGAGACTGAAATTATTGATGAATACGGCAAAAAAACAGGGTTGGAATTAGAAGTAACAGATGTCGAAGTACAAAAATTAAATTCCAATTACGAGAGAGGACTTGGAGTAAGCACTTATGCAGCCACTGCAAAGGTTAAAACAAAATCAGACAGTTATAAGAAATATATAATCAAGGCAAACGGAGTTTTAACTATGAAATGGAGTGACGGGAAAAAAGCAAACAATAAAATTACCGGATTGAAGGGTTACTGGACTATTGCCTCAGGAGCTTTTGCCTCAGGAAAGATTTTCTGGGGAAGTAAATATGTGACACCGACACTCGCTCCCCATAGTAAAAGTGTAAAATCTGATTTTAATGTTAAAATTAATTATAAATCAGAAGATTCCGTTGCAGGAAAACTGAGGGCGGATTCCATTGCAATAATAAAGGCACCTAAAAGCAGCAAGAAGTATCAATTCTGTATTAAAGTGTCCCCAACTATCCTTGATTGAAAGGAATGGTGAATGAAATGTTAAAAAAAGTATTGCAGCCCCCTTTTTGGGGAATGGTGTTTTGTGTTTTCTATTTAATTGGCATAAAATATCTGCAGTCAATATATGAAGTAAAAAAAATCATGACTTATGGAAGGGGATATCAATTTTCTTTCTTATTTTACATCATGCAGACAGCAGTAATATGGCTGCCTTTTATGATATTGATCATAAATTGCGTTTTGAGAAAAGAGTGGAAAATACTTTTTGAAAGCAGCAAAAAAGTCATCCAAAGATATTGGATGGGATTTGTCGTGTATTTTGCCGCGCTTTGTCTCGTCCTGAAAAGTGTTGGGCTGGGGGACATGTATTACGATATTTCATTTATTAATGTAACGGTGGATATGATGCCCTCTTTTGACACATATGTTGTCATGAATTGGCTTTATCATATGTTCGAAAGCATAAATTCTATATTGTTTTTGGCCTTTGCACCTTTTATGTATTGTGTAGGATTGATGATTTTACAGGAGCGCAAAAAAGATTGATTGCTTGTATGAGCAGATATTTTTGCATGAGATAAAAGGAAGAAATGAAAGGCAAGTATGGTATATTGGATATATACGTATCATGAATTTTGTATTTATTGGCTTTGGTTGGGAAGTGCTGCAGTCATAGCCGATGTGATCAGAAAGATGGTCGTCCATCGCAGAGAAAAGAATCATCGTAAGGATATTCAGAAATAAGAAAATATTAAAACAATCTGCTGCTGTTTCTTAACGGTTTTATTATAGGATAAGAGCTAAGAAACAGTGGCGGTGTGTGGGTTGAGCAGTGTTTGCTGAAAGAGTAAATAGACGGAACGACATACTCCTATGAATATGACCTTCAGGACGGGAAGGAGGTGGAAGTGATGAGTGTTCACAAAAGCGCAAAATCTTTAAAGCGGGATGGAATTTTTATGCTGCTCTTTACTCTGGTCATATTGGCGGTCGGCATAGAGCAAAGCCGGGGCTTTATCTTTACAGCGCCGACACTGAAATCTACTGTTCTGGAATTTATCGTATATATGATTATTAATGCATGGTGGGTAATTGATTCAGAGAAATGGATTGCAGATGAGCGTCGCAGAAAGTTTATCTGGTCATATATACTTTTTGGAGTTGTAATACTGCTTGGAATCGGTCTGTTGACGAAAATCGGCCAGCTTGTGGCAGCCTCCGTACTTGTGTATGTACTGGCATGTTATTCTGCATCTGGAATATGGCAGCTCATGAGTTATATTTTAAAAATGAAGTATATCCGAAAAAATGAAAACAAAAAATCTACAAAAGATGAGGGAAAGCATATGAAAAATATAAGAAGTTGGAGAAGAACAATGATTGCTTTTGTATTGTGCGGTATTATGGCAGGAACGCAGTGGATGAATGTGAGCGCGGCGGAAATTGGAGAAAATGTACCGGACGCAATAACGGAAGAAACAGAAGTGACAAGTATCGGTGAAGTAAATTACGATATGGAACAGGGAGGAAAGCAGGTCTTTACTATAGAAGAGGGAGACGGCGAAGAATCGGAGCTTGTCATTGAGGAAATGCCGGAAATGGCAAGGACATTAAATAAAACATATAAGATAACACGTACAAAGCCTAGAGCCTGGACTGCAGGATTTTATGTAAAAGTTAGCTCAAGCAAAATCACGAGAGTATATAATAAATTTTACAAAGCAATTCGAGGAAAAATTACTAATGTAAAATTGTCAAGGGAAAGCGAGGCAGAAGGAAGACTGACTTTTCTATATGATATTGATGGAGGCAAAAAAAATTGCGGTGTGAAAGCCAAAGTTTTGAACAAAAAATTAATGGCAACAATATTTTGAGCGAGGCTGTAAAAAATCCTGTGTCTATGGAAAGCAAGACTTTCTGATATGAATTAG
>OFFY01000607.1_pt1 | contig 35603 bp, 30 predicted proteins | sample 1521481 | NCBI WGS metagenome assembly OFFY01 (sample SAMEA3504117, study PRJEB24116) | mouse gut metagenome | biome: mouse gut; feature: mouse-associated habitat; material: faeces | place: Denmark | collected 2011
TCGGAAAAATATCCTCAGAAATATGCACAAGGATTTCCAGTACGGACTACTAGTTTTATAGTATACAACATTTTTGTTGTAATATCAATAAGTTTTTTCATAAAATGGGTAAATCAGCAGAAAACAACTGACAGATAAACCAAGAATCGTAAATAGAAAATCAAAGCCCCCAAGAGGAATCAAAAATCTCAATGAATCAAACGCAATTACGCAGATAACGCCAAAAGAAGGACACCCCACCTCACGAGGCATCCTTCTTTCGTACAGCTTACGCCTCTTATCAAACCAATCTCAAACCAATACCGGGAAAACGATCTAAAACTTAACTTTCCTTATACTAGATCTCCAGATAAGAATCCGCATAAAGATTATTATTCTTAATAATATCACAGGACTTAATGGTCTCCATCAACCGCAGATCATTGGGGTTCACGATAGCGGAGGTCAGACCGTTCATCATAGCCATAGCAACCATAGCAGAGTCCATAATCGGACGGATGTGCTTGGGCATACCGTTGGAGTTGTTGGACAGGCCGCCGGTGCTCTGCATACCCATATCGGAGATCATCTTAATAAACTCCAAAACCTGCATCTGCTTATCCTGCATACCCTTGATAACCAGGAACAGCGGGTCAAACCACATATCCTCGTCAACAGCCATGCCATGCTCCATACCGCGCTCCATCATGGTCTGCATGTACATCATACGCTCGTCATTATCCTTGGCAATACCCTCGCCGTTGCAAAGAGCGATAACAATCGCATCATTGGCTGCTGCCAGGTCAATGTACTCGATTCTGCCTGCTGCGTCAGCAGAGTTTACGATGGGTTTTCCCTTGGAACGATTGTAAACGGAAATACCGGCCTCGATAGCTGCCACATTGGAGGTATCCAGTGCCAGAGGAACATTATCAAAATTGCCCTGCAAAAGCTCAACGGCCCACTTCATCAGCTCCGGTCCGTCATTCTCAGCCGGTCCGATGTTTACATCCAGATAGGTTGCGCCTGCATCCAGCTGCTGCTTTGCACGCTTTAAGATCGGCTCCGGATCTCTCTCCGTAAATGCACGGTTAATTGCCGGTGCTGTTGTAGAAAGTCTCTCGCCAATAACAACAAATTTTGCCATAGTTCTTCTCCTTTTTTCGGGCTGACAGCCGCCCGGAAGCAAATCCGGGCAGCTCCATCCCGTCCTATTTTCATTAAAATCATATTATAAGCGTCAAGCCCGGAAGCTTCCCTCCAAGCTTGACCATCACAGTTACTTTCAGTATACGTTCAGCCACACCGCTTGTAAAACCTCACCTACGATGTTCCAAACTATATCTTAGATCTCGCCGTTAGCCTGCATGTCCTTTAAGAACTTCACAAGCTGAACTGCCTCGTTGGGCGCTACGATTACTTCCCATCCCGGAAGCTTCGCCTCAATATCACCCTTCAGAACAGCTACCTTACCGGGAATGATAAGCTTTCTGCTCTTTACCTTCGGCTCCACGTTCTCAATGATGAACTTGGAAACGGAAGTAGAGGACAGCTTGCCTGCCGCCCATGCGGTCAGTACGGAAAGTCCGCCTGCGTCGCTGATTACCAGGTTACAGGGAACGCCGGAGCGCTCCAGCTCGCCGGATACAACGAAGTAGGTCAGAGCAAAGTCTACGGTAGTCAGACATACGGAATTTTCATCCGCGCCGTTGAGGGCATAGATGCCCGGCTCCACCTTCATGGGCTTCTGCGGATCGGTAAATACGTTCTGACGCAGGCCGTAAAGCGGAAGCGCCTGTGCATAGTTCATGCTCTCCATTACAATTACGGAACCATATTTCACGGTAAACAGGGAAGCCAAAGCTGCCTGCATAACGGAATCTCCGGGAGCCAGAGCGCCCACATTTACGATGGAGGGATAACCAAAGGTACGATCCGTATTCTTCAGAGCCGCCCGGCGAATCTGAACGGTAGTAGCAAATGCATCCTTAACGGAAGCTGTTCCTACATTCAGAACCAGGTTCTTGTTGCCAAGCTTCTCAATGGCAGCAACGGTATCATACAGCTCGTTGATGTCCGCACCGCGAACACCCAGAACCACGCCTGCCTCGGTAGCCAGCTTGCTCATTGCCTCGTAATTGGAAGCGTCAGCGCCGTCTAAGATAGGCTTGCTGTCCTTGCATACGTCCAGAGCGGCCTTAGCCACATCTACGTTGGTGCAGTTCAGAACCAGAGTCTTTCCGCTCTCCGCCGCCTTCTTTACGAACTCTGCGTAGCCTTCCGGTGTGCAGCCGCCGCAGTAATCCAGATACAGCATCTCCACGTGCATACGCTCGCCGATACGGTCATAGTCTACGGTCTTAGCCGCCTCAAGCTTGGCGTCCATATTTTCCTCGCAGCAGGAAATGGAAACCGCATAGCGGGATTTGCTCACATATGTTTTCTCGTGACGGAACAGCACGGTCTCGCCGCCCAGTGTGTACTCTGCGTCGCCGGTACCTGCCTTGATGGTCTTCATAGGCGGTGCGGTCGCCTCGGAAAGCGTTGCCAGCGCGTCGTCGGACATGTGGGGACACTTGGTAATGTCAACCGCGCCCTGTGCCACCTTCATCGCAAATGCCATACAGGTAGGACTTCCACACTCCTTACAGTTTGTCTTCGGTGTTAATTTAAAAATGTCTAAGCCTTTTAATGCCATAGTAATTTCTCCTCCTTCCCTCGATTAAACCAGTTCTTTGATTAATTTCGAAATCGTTGCAACCGATGTGGGATGTTTCAAAATTACGGCATTGGAACCAGATGCCAGTACTGCTGCAGCCGTTTCTACTTCCATATCGATACCACGCTCTTCCTGGGAACCCCATTCCGGCATGTCAGCCTCGGAAGCCATAGCCTCCTTCACGCTCCATGCTTCTTCCGCAACGGGAGTGATGATAGGCATCTGAAGCTGTGCGTCGTTCTGGGACAGAGCCGCTGCCTTGATACGATCCATTGTGGATACCACATACTCAAAGCCGTAGCCTGCTGCTGCGGAACCTACGTTCATCACAACATTTGCCTGATCTACGCCAAGCTGTCCGATAAGTACGTTAAGCTGCTTTGCAAGGTTGATATCTACGGCGGACTCTGCGCCTACCTTCTGATTGTAAGCCAGTCCTGCAGCGGCGGCTACGCCCTTGTAGTTCTCTTCTCTTGCAGATAAAATAAGTACGTTCTTTCCCTGGAGAGCCTCAGCAACCTTGGCAAACAGCTCCGCGTCCTTCTCCACGTGCTTGCAGCCCTCGATCACAAGGGGAGCTGTGACAGCGTCGCCCACTTCCTTTGCGATGGCAACACAATCCTCCACGGACTTGTTCTCGCCGTTGGGGTCCGCACCTTCAAAACGAAGTACAACAAAGTCTGCGCCCGGCATCTCCTCAGCCTTCTTTGCAATCTCCGCAAAGCTTGTGCATCCGTTGTAGTAGTCCTTGATCCCTGCAGGCTCATTTTCCAGACCCATGTCCGTAATCATAACTCCTACCTTGGGTGCGTTCTCGATTGGCGCGTCAAATGTGTAGAAAGGCAGTACATTCTCTCCGCCAAGCTTTACTGCTTTGTCGCCGGTACCGATCTCTACGGTACGGATAGCAGCGTTAAACTTTCCTGATTTTCCATTAAACGGCATTTCTTAGTTACCTCCTTTATCTTTTACACGGCTTTAAGCATAGGGTCTTGCCTCCCTATGCTTAAAACCTAAATGCTAACACATATTATACTACATCATCGGGTCCATGCCAAGTGCCGGATGTCCTTTTTCTGTTAAGAACTCCAGTAAGGTTTCCGGATCTTCCGCTATGGTCTCGTCACCTACCATATCGGTGAAGTTCTCGATGCCGTAAAGCTCCTTGGCTGTCTCATTGAGACGCTCCGCAACGGTTTCTTTCAGCTCCTTGGGCATCCATACGATACGCTCGATTCCGCCCTCGGCCTTCATAAACTTCTTGGAAGCGATGAAGTGCTTTCCGTGTCCCATAAAGCCCGGTGTCTGCACGCCGCCGCCTGTCATGGAAGCCAGCTCTGGGAAGGTCATTCCAAGAGGAGTCATGCCTGCATACTCGCGGTTTGCAATGATAACGCCGTTGGAGAAAGGCTCAATACCGCAGATACACTCAAAGCATCCGCAGGAGGTCATGGGGTTCTCCATAATGGAGTACAGAGATACGTTCTCCAGTGCTCCCTGGGAGTACATCTTCACTGCCTCATTTACATCCTCATACTCGCCGGTGCGCTCGTCGATTACGCGCTCCTTGGTGATAACCTGGCAGGGTCCCTGAGGATCCAGCTCGTTGGTTGCCTTAGCGTCAAGCCATGAAACGGCTCCGCACAGACCCAGACGCTCCGGAGTTACCACGCATACGTGGGACGGGGAGAATGCCTGACACAGGATACAGCTGTAGTAAACCTCTACGGACTCGTCAGTCAGAGTGCGCAGACGGTCGTCACGCTTGTCAAAGGACGGAACAGCCAGATTGTGGCGAAGCTCCGTACACTTCTCCGGATCAGTGATAACCTTTACCTGGCACTTGTCAACAACGGCGTCAAACTCATTCTTAATCTTTGCGTAGAGTACTTCTCCGATATGTTTTGCACGGAAGCCCGCCTCAAATGCGGCCTTGCCCACACGCACGCGGATCATGTCGCGCTGTCCGGTATGCATTACGCCCTCGATACAGTTCAGGTAGCTGTGGAACTTACGCTCAAATACCGGCTCAAAGTCGGACTGCATGTTCCGTCCGGCAACCTCTACGATGTAGCCGATGCTGTGCTTTGTTCCTACCTCGAACTCGTCAAAGTCCGGTCCGATTACTTCAATCTTGTGATCCTCTACCTCGGAAGCTTCCTTGGTCTGTACCAGCTCGAAGCAGTCTACGCGGGAGCCGTCAAACTCAACCTGCATATCGCCCCGGCGGATAATCTCGCCCTCAAATGCGGATGCAAATGCAACAGGAATATCAATATCCGTTACCTTGATCTTCACATCTCTTGCCTCAATGGAGGTAGGATTGAATTTCTCGGTATCGCCCTGGAGAATTAAGCTCTTGGGTACGTTCATTCCCTTCAGGCTTTCCAGATCGTTGGAGATAACCGGGAAGCCGAATGCGATTGCGCCGGCGCCGCAGCCTACGGTCAAATCGTCAACAGGAGCAAATGCATTTACAAATGCAAATACACGCTCAAAGGTGTACTTCATCAGATTCGGCAGATCCCCCGGTGTAATGTTGCCGAAGATCAGTGCCGCACGAAGTGCGATGGAAACTACGTGAGCTGCGGAGGTGATGTCCTTGCCCATCAGAGTTACACGTACATTGAAGCCTGTGTTGTAGCCGGCCTCAATCAGCTGATCGCAGATGCCGCCTACGCAGGTTACGAAGTTGCCCTGTGCCTGGTAGCTCTTTACCAGTGCAACGGCTTCCTCTACGGAAGGAGCTGCGTTAATGATAACCGGAACGCCGGGGATATCGCCTGTTACCAGGGGAACGCCCAGCTCACGGATCATGGCGTCTGTGAAATGTCCTACATATGGCTCTTCGTAGGGCACGGCGCCGTCCATGTACTTCATAGTCTCGATGATCTCCGCAGCCAGAGCTGTTGCGATACCGGACTGGAATACATTATGTAAACGTTCCTTTCTTGTCATCATTTCCTTGATTCTTCCCTCAAGAGCGGCCTTCACCTCTCCTAAGGTGGTCAGCTTCTCTCCTGTTACCGCATAGTAGCAGGGAAGGCTGTATGCGGTGCTCGGCAGGGATACTGCCGCATCGGCGCCATGCTTTTCCAATGCTTCTGCAACCGATTTCTCAGCCCAGGCATACATTTCACCTGAACCGCTGAATACTCTGTCAAATAATGTCACGGTATAAACCTCCTATTTATAAGTTCCGCTTCCGCCCTTCCAGTACACCCTTTTCCAGAACAATTTCCGGCCGCAAAAGGCATACGTCCGTAAATCCTTCTGTGCACTGTCCGGGCTTCGCTGTTTTATTAGCTGCAAGCAGTACATGGCGGAAACTCAAATGCTTTTCCGGCTTGTGCACTGCGTAAACTATTCATTACTTTTCTAACAATTCCTTTATTTTCCGAATCTCCTCCGTAGCCTCCCGGCTGATATCATAGGGGGATTTCCCCTGCCGGTCTGCGTCGATGACATCCGTATTGTAATGGATAAAGCCCAGTAAGTCTTCCGCCGGAATCTTGGAACGGACAAAGTCCTCGTCTTCGGGTCCCCGGACCTTGTTGGCCACCACGCGAACCCTTTTCACGCCCAGATCCATCGCCAGACGCTTTACGTTCTTGTAGGTCTGTACGCTTCTTGCTCCCGGCTCAATGACTACCACAAACTGATCCACACCCTCGCAGGTGCCCCGCCCCAGGTGCTCCAGGCCGGCCTCCATGTCCATGATGACCGCGTCCTTGCTCCGAAGGCTTAAGTAATTGAGAATCCGTTTCAGCATCACATGCTCGGGACAGACACAGCCGCCTCCGCCTGTTTCCACAGTTCCCAGGGTCAGAAGCTTGACACCGTTGTAGGTCTTGCTGTAGGTATCCGGTATGTCGTCCACCTTGGGGTTCAAGGTGTAAAAGGTATTGTCGGCTCCCGCACCCGTGCGCTCCTCAATCAGCTTGCGCATCCGGGAAATGGGAATAATGGAATCAAGAACCTCCTCCGGAAATCCCAGTGCCAGGCCCAGATTTGCATCCGGGTCCACATCCGCTGCCAGCACGGTCCTGCCTTCCTCCGCACAGAGTCTTGCAAGCGTTGCCGCAAATGTGGTCTTTCCCACGCCGCCCTTGCCGGTTATTGCAATCTTCATACGTCTACACTCCTAACTGCCGCTTATCCATGTTTTAAAGATTCAGCTAACTCAAACGCAGCTGAACTGTTTACCACTCACTCCGGATTACGTTTCGTAATCTGTCGTTAATGCTCGAAAAATACCCTTGCAAGCAAGCATTTTTCTTCACATTAGATTCCAAGAGCCGTTCTCTTCTCTTCAATCCGGTCGATCATTGCGTCAACCAGCTTGTCGATATCCTTCTCTACGGTATAGGAAGCCTCTACCCAATCTTTGATGCCATGCTTCAAAAGGTTATCTACCTCCGTAGAACCGCATACATAGGGATCTACGCCCAGGAAGGTGTCAATACCGGTAGCCACTACGTAGTTTCCGATGGAAACGGCCTTCTCGGACATCCACTCAGGCGCACAGCCCACAACGGGAACCTGGGAAATGTTCCAGCCGGAATCCTTGGCAATGTCGGCTGCCAGAATCATCATACGGCTGATATCCACGCAGGAACCCATATGAAGTACAGGAGGAATGTTAGCAAGCTCGCAAACTCTCTTTAAGCCTGCGCCGCAAAGCTCCTTGGCATCCTTGTTCATCAGACCTGCCTTGGCAGCTGCCTGTGCGGAACATCCTGAAGCGATGATAATGATATCATTTGCAATCAGCTTCTTCATCAGCTCAATATGAGCAACGTCCGGGCGAATCTTCGGGTTATTGCAGCCTACCATAGCAACGGCGCCGCGGAGAACACCGGACTTCACGCACTCTACAAGGGGCTTGGTGGTTCCTGTCTCGTCCACATAGGAGTTTGTAACCGTATCCAGCGTTTTCTTGATCGCCTCTACGGAATATCCAACGGTAGCCTTCTGCTTCATATCCGGGATATAAACCAGTTCGGGCTTCCGATTCTTGAAGTTGTCAATGGCCATCTTCACGATTGCCTTGGCGTTCTCGCCTGCTGTCTCCGCCGTGAAATGCATAAACTCGGAATCGGGCATCTGTGCAATCTTAGAAGTGGTTACGAATTTTGTATGGAAGCACTTGCTTAAGGGTCCCAAAGCCGGGAAAATACACTGTACGTCTACGACAATAGCCTCGCAGGCGCCTGTCAGTACTACATTTTCCTGCTGTAAGAAGTTACCGGCCATCGGGATTCCCCGACGCATGGCAACCTCGTTGGAGGTACAGCATACACCGGAAATGGTGATGCCCTTTGCGCCTACGCTCTTGGCATATGCGATCATCTCCGGATCATCTGCGTACTCACAGATCATCTCGGAAAGTGACGGGTCATGTCCGTGAACTACGATATTGACATTCTCTGCTACCATAACGCCCAGGTTTGCCTCGGTGTCAATGGGCTTCGGTGTTCCAAACAGCACGTCTGAGAACTCCGTACCCATCATGGAGCCGCCCCATCCATCGCAGAGACCGGTACGCAAGGACTGACGAATCAGTGCTTCCGGCTTGGAGGAACATCCCATATGAGTCATATGTAAGGAGCTTGCAACCTCACGGTCAATGGCGCGGGGAGCGATCTCTTCTCTCTCCCAAAGCTCCTGGGTATGCTGCGGCGCTCTCTTTAAGAAACGCTGATGTCCGAAGGGCTTTCCATACTCCATAAGGCCCTCTACGGCTACCTCATGAGCCAGATCGTAGATATCCTTGCCCTCTGTCTCGATGCCCCATTCCTTGGCAATGCGGATCAGCTTCTCCGGATCTTTTACCTTGTAGTTTCCGTCCGGCGCCGTGCAGTGCAGGGTGTGGCAGATCTCACGGCCGTGGTCAGAGTGGGTTGCGGCTCCGCCGGCTGTGAACTTCAGATAGTTACGTCCTACGATGCCGTGTACATCACATCCGCAGATACCTCTCGGCGCCTTGGGTGTAATACGGCAGGGACCCATAGAACAGATACGGCAGCAGACACCCTGCTCACCGAACTTACAGTGGGGGGTCTGGTTCTTCACACGAAGCTGCCAGGAATCGGCGCCCACCTTCGCTCCTGTTTCCAACAGTCTGGCTGTTGCGGCTTCAAATTCTTCCACCGTTGTTAATTTAAAGTCTCCCATTATAAACCTCCTAAAATATTTATGATAAAAATCTGCAAGCCCATTTTAAACCTGTAAAGCAATGGGCCTGCTCTTATCATGTTCCGCATTTGTAAGAATATCTGCTTATGTTCCCGCAGGTATTCCTCTGTTCCGATGAATCGGAACGAAACTCCTGTTATGACAAGTCTAATTGGCCCATGATGTCATACAATGCTTTGCGCACCGGGGAATCCTCCGGAAGTTTGACCGTAGGCACTCCGTCGCAGTCAAATTCAAAAACCTGCTCATCCTGGGGAACTACGCCCAGCAGGGTTAAGCCCTGTTTCTCAATCTCTTCCTTTGTTCCCTCATTTAAGACGCCGCCCGGGGCACGGTTTACAATCAATCCTACCGTATTGGGCTTTAAGCCGCACTCAGGAATCAATTTGGCAATACGGCCTACTGCCTGGACGCCTCTTCTGGAGCAGTCGCTGACCAGAATAATTGTGTCAACCTTGGGAAGTATCCCGCGGCTGATATGCTCCATTCCGGCTTCATTGTCCACCACTACGTATTTGTAATTCTGGGCGTACTTGGAAATCTGGGCTGTCAGTAGTCCGTTTACAAAACAGTAGCAGCCTTTGCCCTGGGTATGACCCATAACAAGAAGATCGTAGTCGTCCTCCTCTACCAGTGCGGAGCTGAACTTCATTTCCGCATAATCCTGCTTGGACATCCCCAGAGGGATGGGATTGGTATTGGAAATCTCCGCCTGGGCAATCTCTTCCCGGATCTCGCCCAATGTGGCTTCTACCTCTACTCCAAGCACTTCATTTAAATTGGAATTAGCATCCGCATCTACCGCCAGTACGGGTCCCTGCTTTTTCTGGCACAGGTATTCAATCAAAAGACCTGTCAGGGTTGTCTTACCTACGCCGCCCTTACCGGCTACCGCTATCGTGTGTGCCATTTTTCATCTCCTATTCCAGTTCCGCAATATCCCATTCCGTACGCAAATATCGGAGATGAATTTCCGGCCACAAAAATATGTGTCCGTAAATCCATCTGGGTACTGAATGGGATATTGCTGTTTCATAGTTCCATTATATCTATCCACAATCAATACGGCTTTTAAGCCGGGCAGTTCAGTTTTACAACGGAACCGGTCAGATCTACAAAGGAAATGCTTCCCTCCACTACTGTCTCGGCTCCCATGATATCTACCAGGCGCACCTGGCTTCCCTCTACGTAAATCTTGCTTACATTTTTTAATACGACTTCTTCCGTATCCTTGGTGGTTTTATAAACCGTTGCCAGACACATAAGTACACCTCCATTCCGGTTCTTCCGCTCTACTGCGGAGCCTTCACACTGGAAAGTGCCACGCTCAGATACAGGTTGCCCTTCTCAAAGTTCTCAACAGCCTTCTCAATCTGTGACGCCGCCTCTTCCTTTCCGTCCTTGCGGAATTGCTTTGCAATCTCTGCCAGCTCTGCCGCGTGATGCTTGTTATGATCCAGCATATACGCTAAGATTGCCTCCTGCTCATTGGCCGGACGCTCCCCGCCGCATCCGCCACAGCCTTCACAATTTTCATGAGTATGGGGGTGCTCATGCTCCTCCTCATGGCCGTGGGCGTGCTCGTGTGCATGGGTATGGGTGCAGCCGTCCTTGTGGGTATGTTCATGTGTATGACCATGCGTATGTCCATGATCGCCGTCTACGATATGCATAACTACTCCTCCTGCTATTTTAAATCCCGCAATACTCCTCAAAACACTGAAACAAAATCAATTCCCAGACACAAGTGCATGTGCCTGTTAATCAATTTGCGTACTTTGAGAAATATTATTGTTTAAAGTTCCGTAATATTTCCAAATCACACCAACATAAAATTAATTTTCAGCCGCAAGACCATGTGCCCGCAAATCAACTTGTATATGGCAAGGAATATTACAGTTTCTGGTCTCGTAACACTCACTATATTGTGTTAATTTCATCACAAACTTAGGGTTATTATACCCTATATGGGGGATTTAATCAAGTTCATTTCCTTTGGGGAATTGCTTTTTTTTCAATACATTTTTGCATCCGCTCCTATTTTTCCGGCTATGCGCAGGTACGCTTTTGAAAGCACCTTTTATGTCAACCACATCATAATCGATTATAAGAAGAAAGTCCAGATGCAACTTTTGATATTTTTGTAAAATTTTGTAATCAAAAAGTTATTTTCCTTCCGCACGGAAGAGGTATTGGGTAATAATACAACCAACTTTTCTAGCATCTAGTAGTCCGTACCGGAAATATGCACAAGGATTTCCGATACGGACTACTAGTGTCTGATGTAGACGGACATTGTTTCTGCAATGTACGCATATAACAGACAAAATATAGATAAATTGTCCAAACACAGAATATAAAAAGAATGGCTGTCTCATTTTCTGACAGCCATTCAAAATTCCGTTCCGTTTTATTCCGGTATTTCAATGGAGAATGTAACCGTAACATCCCCGTCACCAAATGCGGCCAGCAGCTCTTCTTTGGTAACATCATAGATTTTCCCCAGGCGGGTAAAATTCCATGAATTTGTGTCATAATAAATTGTGACGCTTGTGCCAAGATAGAGAATCACATCCCCTGGTTCCGTTGTAATCCGCTCGTCGTTCGCGGGCAGCGTGCTTCCGATTTCTCCAACCTTTTCAAAATTGCCGTAATCATGCATTTCAATTGTGAGGGGACTTTCGGCAAGCAGTTCCCGAAATGCCTCGGCGCTGGAATTATCACAAAAAGCCGCTGTGAATATCGTCTCTCCCACCGTAATATAAAACTGCTTCTGATCCACTTTTTCTTCCTCCTGCGGTGTACTCTGCGGCCCATCGTATCCCTCTTCCGAACGTGTGCCGGTTTCTGCCGATACATCTTCCAAGGACGCCGTGTCTGGTATTTCTTCCGCTTTCACGGCCCTCACTGTGTCCGTCGTCTGCCCATTCACAAACTTTTGTGATGAACAGGCCGCAAATCCCAACAGCAGAAATGCCGCAAACAACAACGCATATATTTTCTGTCTCAAATATAGCCCCCCTAATGCACAATTTTAATCACATAATCATTCGGAAAACACCCTCCGTCTATTATCATGCTCCCTTTCCTATCATGCAATTGCTCTGCAAGGTTTTGATTTGCCACCGCACTCCGGCGTTGCTCCCTGCTTTTGGACACAGGCGATAATTTCCCCCTTTGACGCCGTGTCATCACGGATAATCCTGCCCACGGACGGTACAAAGATTCTCCCGGAAAGCGGATTCTTAATACTGTCAACCGGCGTTGTGATGCACGCCTCCACCTCAGATTTTTCAAAGCACAGATCCGTGCCGTACATCTCGCAGTTTATGAGCTTTAAATTTTTGCAGTAGCAGAAAGGCTGTGTCCCGATAATCTTACAATTTTCTAATGTAAGCCCATCCGAATACCATGCAAGATATTCACCTTTGATCGTACTGTCGCGGACGGTTATATTTTCACCATGCCAGAATGCATCCTTGGTGTCAAAGGTACAATTTTCAAAAACCGCATTTTTGATATACTGAAAGGAATACTTCCCCTGGAAAGTTACCTCTCTGAACGTCAGATTTTCGGATCGCATCATAAAATATTCGCTGACCGCCCTGGTATCCTCCATGCGTATGCCCCGCACAGACCAGCCAAATTCGGGTGAAATAATATCGCAGCCCCGTATAACCGCATTGCTGCACTCCCGAAGCGCCTTAATACCATGCATCTTTGTATCCGCAATCTCTATGTCATCGGAATACCAGAGGGAAGCACGGCAAAGCTCTGTCATTTCGGAACCGGAAATTTTAAGCCCGTGAGCATGCCAGAAGGGATAGCGCAGATTAAAGAAGCAATGTTCCGCCGCAACATCGGAGCTTTCTTTAAAGGCGCTTTCCCCGTCTGCCGGTCCGTCAAAGGCGCAGTCCTTTACATATACATCTTTGCTCCCATATAACGCTCTTTCCATGTCAAATATCTGATTTTCAATGATTCTCATTACTGATTACCTCCTATAAAAGTCGCTGCGCGACAGCACTAAAAGGTAAAGCTGCTTCGACACACCGGTAATGAGAGGAACTTTCATTCGAAAGGGCACTCATGAAAGTTCCTCTCGTGCGCCTTTGCGACTTTACCTGCCAACAGAAATTATTTTTCAAACTCACTTGACATTTCTTGGCCGGACTTTTCATATCTCATTGTGTCTGTTTCTTTCTGTTCCGAATCCGGTAAACCAGATAGTCCAGGCAGATAATCTTCCTCTCTTCCTCATGTACCCTGCCAAGAATTGTCTCTCTGTGCTCCTCCAGCAAGCTTAGCTGATCTTTCCAGTCACCTTGGTCAAAATACCTCATAAAACACTGAATCATATCCGGCTTGCACCCCGCATCTCTTAAATTGTGGACTACAGCCTCTTTTGAATCATACCCGATTCTCTGTTCCGGTCTCATTTGCCCTCATCCCTTTCACTGCACGGATTCAGTTACCGGCCGCAAACGGAGCAGTAACCTTATTCACTCTCCATGATAACAGCGATTTTCTCCCCCTGTCCCTGAACCGTTCTGTCAAATCTGCTGTTGACTTCATTATATTCTCCTCATAATATAATAGCAAATATTTATATTTAATACTTTTCCATAGTTGAAACCTATACATTTTTGTGCTAATCTGGGATCTGTAAAAGAAAGGTAAAAGAAAAGCAAAAACCGCAAAAGGAGAACACTCATGGAATTACGCGTACTTCAATATTTTCTTGCAATAGCAAGGGAACAAAGCATTGTTCGTGCGGCAGAATCTCTCCATCTGTCTCAGCCGACTCTTTCCATACAGATAAAAGCGATGGAGGAAGAACTGGGCAAGCAGCTCTTGATTCGCGGAACCAAAGGCTCCAGAAAGGTCACATTGACAGAGGAAGGCATGATCCTCCGAAAGCGGGCGGAGGAAATCTTAAACCTCGTCCACAAAACAGAACGTGAAATTTCACTGTCAGACGAAGTTGTTATGGGGGATGTTTATATTGGGGCCGGCGAAACTGACGCGGTTCGTCTGATTGCAAGGACTGCAAGGAAGCTCTACCGGACATATCCCGGAATCCATTACCACATCGCAAGCGGAAATGCGGCATTTGTAATGGAACAGCTGGAAAAAGGGCTGATTGATTTCGGTCTTGTATTCGGAGACGTGGATCAGGCAAAATATAACTCCATGAAGCTCCCCCTTACCGAAGTCTGGGGCGTGCTGATGCGCAAAGATTCGCCTCTTGCCGGAAAAGCAGCCATTTCCCCGGAAGATTTATGGGACAAGCCCCTCATTCTGTCAAGACAGGAAAATTCATCCGACGGACTGGCGTCCTGGATAGGCCGTGAGACATCGGAACTGGAGATTGTCGCAACTTATAATTTGCTTTTTAATGCTTCCCTAATGGTTGAAGAAGGCTTGGGATATGCCATCGGCTTTGACAAAATCATTCATACCTCCGGCAGCAGTAAGCTAAGTTTCCGTCCCCTCTCTCCTCGCAGAGAAGCCGGAATGAGCATTATATGGAAAAAATATCAGGTATTTTCCAAAGCATCCGATAAGTTTATGAAGCAGTTAAAAGAGATACAGACACAGGATATGGAAATAGCTGCCCATTGATTCTGCGGCAGCCTTATAAAATGGGAGAAGGCTGTCCACACGGCCTTCTCCCATTCCTTTTTAGTATTCGTTTTCCCTTGCTGCGGGATTGTATTTTAATTCCAAAAATCCATTGAAATCTTTGTTATACATCTTTTCCAGCTCCCCGCTGTATCCAATCACCATGTGAGGCTGTTCCTCCCCATAGATTCTTAAAGCTTCCTGGGTATTCCCTTCCGACAGGTTAATGCCGAACCGGTCTTTTTCTTTGGTAAAAAGACGCATCTCGCTTACGCTGTTCCGTCCGGTACGCCTGAAATAATATCCCCAAACCAAATCCTTATTGGCCAGAATCCTAGCCTTGTTGCCCTGCATGTAGATCGTCCACCTTTTTCCGACCCATACCTCTGACCCAATGAGCCGGGCCTGGTGAAAGTCCTGCTCAATAGCTGCCATAGAAACAGAGCTGTCTCTCTGAAGATACTGTTGAATCGACTTGGAATAGGAATCGCTGAAAAGGCCGGCAACGCTTAAAGCAGCAAATACGGCAAGACCCACAGCGCCTGCCATCATAACCCAGAATAACAGGGCGTTCACACCGCCGATATTTTTCGTATCCAGTTCATAAAAGTAAAACAGGTCGAGATCTGTCTCCGTAATTTCCATTTCTGCCAGAGATTCCCTGAAATACCTCTCCGTCTGGGAATCCATCTTATTCCAGACGCCGGTAACCGTAACCGGCTCGGGAGGAGCGGTGTTTCCTGTCTCGTCAAACAGAAATTCAAAAGCCTCGTCCATCTTGACATTCATTTCCGACTGTCTGTCTTTCTTCAGGAAAACACTGTAAAAATACCAGACAGACGAATTATTTTCATAATCATCCACCCACTGGAACGCGATATAGCTGTATCCGTCCGTGGAGGTCGTGCTGCCGCCGTATTTCTTTTTCGTAGTGGTGGTATGCTCTATGTAATCGTACAGGAAAAAGTCTGCGTCGATGGTTACATACTTTCCCTCATAGGTTGCCGGATCTGCGGTAATGTCCATATGGGTCGGTCCCGTAATGACGTCAAAGATGGCAAATTTCGTAATCGCCAACAGTACCACAATACCGATGATGGATAAAACAATCCGCCAAATATTTGATTTTTTTGCCTTTTTTCTCAATGTCTCTAACATATTGTTCCCCCCTGAACCCGGAATACTCCGTGCGGTTTTATCAAGGCTTCCCTTATCCTATGAAGCCAAAGGTATTACCGGAATATGTGAGTGACTGCCGCATTTCTCTGCGGCAGCCACTTCTTTACATTTCACTTCGCACTTATCATGTTTGATAAATGCCCAAACTAATTACGCCGAATATTTTCAGGCAGGTAAGCGTCCGGTTATTTCCGAAACGCAATACCCGATGAATGATCCCCAATTAGATCCCTGCCTGCCTAAGAAGCTCCGGCACCTTGGACTCCCATCCCATTGCCATAATATGTACGCCCTGGCAGTAAGGCCGGCATTCCTTAATCACACGGGCCGCAATCTCCACGCCGGTGATGCCTGCCTTCGTCTTTTCCTTATCCGCCTTCAATTCCTCAATCATTTCCTCGGGAACATGGATACCTGCAACATTTGCATTCATATATCTGCACATTCCCACAGATTTCGGAATCACGATTCCAAGCTGTACCGGCTTGCCGAACTGCTTTGCCTTCTCCATAAATTGGATGAACTTCTCCGGCTCATAAACCGCCTGGGTCTGGAAATATTCCGCTCCTGCGGCAACCTTGCGCTCCATCTTCGCAAGCTGAACGTCCACAGAATCGCTGCAGGGTGATACAACCGCTCCCTTGGCAAACTTCGGCGGCTCTCCAACCAGCTCATTTCCGCCCAAGTCAACCCCTGACTCCAACTGCTTTACCGCGTGGATCAGGGACACGGAATCCAGATCAAACACCGGCTTCGCCTGGGGATGATCGCCGAGCTTCGTATGATCTCCCGTCAGCAGCAGCAGATTTTCGATTCCGAACAGTGCGGCGCTTAAAAGATCGGACTCCAGTGCAATCCGGTTCCTGTCACGGCAGGTCATCTGGAAAATAGGAGTCAGTCCTTCATCCTTCAAAGCCTTACAGGTTGCCAGAGAACCAAGGCGCATCACGGAGGACTGATTGTCCGTTACATTTACTGCCGTAATGCCGCTTAAGTAGGTTTTCGCCTCCTCCAGCATATGTTCAATATGAAATCCTTTCGGCGGTCCTACTTCCGCCGTAACTACAAATTCACCGCGTTCAAACGCTTCCGTAATTTTCATGATTTCCTCCTCCTTGACATACTTGCTGTGTCATCTAAGTAAATTTGGAAGTTTACTTCCAAACTTTCACTCTCCTTATTCTGCTGTTTCCTGATCCGTTGCGAAATTGCGAACCTGTGTGGGGCATTTTAACAGATCAAGACGTCCAATCTGTGCAAGCCGCCGGTAGATGCGTTCCCAGCCGCATTCCATCTCGCTGTCTACCTCGCATTTTCCATTCTTGGAACCGCCGCACTGTCCGTTGATCAGGCTCTTGGAGCAGGCGGTAATAGGGCAGATTCCGCCGGTGATATTCAGGTAACATTCCCCGCACTGATCACAATCGTATTCCAATGGCGTCACTCCCTGAAAACCCGGCTGCGGATAAGTATCGCATGCCGCATAGACCGGCTTATCCTCCAGATATTCGGAAATGGTCTGCACGCCGACGCCGCAGGAAAATACAAGCACCACATCGGCAGCTTCTATCTTGGCCATATTTTTTTCAAGACGCAGCTTCATATTTTCCGGATTGCAGATATAGTCCGTTGTAATACTTCCGGTTACATGGCCGGCGGACTCCATTTCTTTCTGAAGCGCCTCTGCCTCTTCCAACGGGAAATAAACCTCTCTGCATCCATGACAGTTGATGATAAAAACCTTTTTGCCATCTGCCAGTGACAGAATTGCTTCCTTCTCTTTTAACTCAGTAATCAACATATCACTTCATCCCCCTTACTGCATTTTTGCCCGCTTTTATCTTGGTGACAAGCGGAATCTTGGAGGAACAGATGTACTCGCAGCACCTGCATTCCAGACAATCCATTACATTCTTGTCCTTCATGCCCTGCCAGTTCTCGTCATCCGCATATTTTGCGAAATACAGCGGAGACAGCTCCATCGGACAGACATCCACGCAGCGTCCGCATTTGATGCAGGGCTGCTCGGCCGTATGGTCGGTATCCACGGCAATGATTCCGTTGGAACCCTTCATAATCGGTACATTTGTGTCGGTCAGAACAAATCCCATCATGGGTCCGCCTGCCTTAACGGTAACGTCCTCTCCCGTGATGCCGCCGCAGTAGTCGATAAGCTCCTTTGTATTCGTTCCAATCTTTACAATATAGTTGCCCGGATTCTGAATATGCTCGCCGGTAACGCTCACCACGCGCTCTACCAGAGGCATACCCGTTTGGATTGCATCGGAGATTGCCTTTGTGGTGCTGATATTGCTTACCACGCAGCCCACATCTGCCGGCAGCCCGCCGCTTGGAACCTGACGCTTCATCACACGCTTGATGAGCATCTTCTCAGCGCCCTGGGGATACTTTGTCCTGGCCGTAACCACCTCAAGCTCCGGAATATCCGCCGTCTTGGACTCCAGCAATTCGATGGCGTCAGGCTTATTGTCCTCGATAACGATGATGCCTTTTTGTGCGCCTACGGTTTTGACTATGGCCTTAAGGCCGAAAATTACATCGTCCGCAAATTCTAACAGCACTCTGTGGTCCGCAGTCAGATACGGCTCGCACTCACAGCCGTTGAGCAAAACGGTGTCTATGGGCTTCGGCGGCTTTAATTTTACCGATGTCGGGAAGCCTGCGCCTCCCATACCTACGATTCCTGCCTCCCTGACAATCTCTACGATCTCGTCCGGCGTCAGGCTGTCCAGGTCCTTATGGGGCTTTACGGACTCATGGAGCGTATTCTTTTTGTCGGAGCGGATCACCACGGAGAGACATTCGCCTCTTGTGGCATGCTTATGTACCTCGATGGCCGTTACGGTTCCGCTGACGCTAGAATGAACGGGACTGCTGATAAATCCGGCCGATTCTCCGATCTTCTGCCCCACCTTAACGGTATCGCCTACCTCCACGATTGGGTTGGCCGGTGCCCCCGCATGCATGGACAGGGGAATCACCACAACCTCCGGCTCCGGGAATCTCTTAAGTGCAAGATGCTCGGTAAATTCCTTGTGCTCCAGGGGATGTACGCCGCCGTAATAGCCGGCCAGCCGGTTTTCCCGGATGGATGTTACGTAATCCTGAATGGTTTTATGATTGATCTTGGAGAAGTCCCGCATCTGTATGGGCTGTGCCAAAAACTCGGCGAGACGTCCCTGTTTTTCCAAACGCTCGTATATCTTTTCCCATGCGCAGTCTTTGTTCTCGTCTACTTCGCATTTTCCGTTCTTGGCGCCTCCGCACTGTCCGTTCAGCAGGCTCTTGGAGCAGTCTACTACGGGGCAGATACCGCCGGTGACATTGAGATAACACTGGGCGCATGCGCCGCAGGCTTTCTTTGTCAGGGCCATGCCGTGATGTCCTCTGTAGTTAAGGGAGTTGGCTGCCGCGTACACGGGCTTATCCGCCAGACCCGCGACTGTTTGAACGCCCAGGCCGCAGGAAATCACGATTACATTCTCGGTTTCCTCCGAAATCATACCCTTAAGCTTTTTCTCTGTCTGTACCTTGTTGCACAAAAAGTCAACCTTCACGCTGCCTGTGACCGTTTTTCCCTGCTCGAGAGCCAGCTTTTCAAATGCTTCGCAATCCGGCTCGTCAACGGTCTCAAATTCCTTGAAGCACTTGTTACATGCGATAAGGAACAGCCTGTCCTTTCCGTCCAGCAACGATGACAGCTCATCCTTGCTCTTCAACTTATACTTCGTATAGTTTTCCAATTGATCACCTTCCTGTCAAATTGATTCACAAATCTTTTATCAATATATCATATATCGTCGGTTCTTTCCAGTCTAAAAATATTCTATTTTATATCTTTTTGCCGCCTTTTTTTATCGTCTCTTGGTAAGAGTTCGGACGGAACCCGGCAAAATCCGCTGTCAGTCATTTGTGTTTTAACGGCTGACTTCTTCTCCTTGACTTTTTTGCAAAACTTCGATAGCATAAGCCATAATAGAAAAAACCGGCCCTTGACCTGTAACCTTGGGAACCGCTTTACTGTTTTCATGCGGTTCTTTCAGACTTTTCTTTTGGAGGCATTTCCCATGAAAAATATGATTTCCGGAACAACGAAACTCACCGCATTGCTTGGAAGTCCGGTGGAGCACAGCATTTCCCCGGCCATGCACAATGAAGCCTTCCGGCTTCTGGGGCTTGACTATGCTTATCTGGCCTTTGACGTCACAGAGGATACCTTTTCGAAGGCTGTGGACGGTCTGATTGCCCTCGGCGCCGCCGGGTGGAACTGTACGATGCCCTTAAAACGGCTGATGCACCAGAGGGCGGATGTCCTTTCGGATACGGCTCTTCTCACCGGCTCTGTCAATACGGTGGTAAACCGGGACGGTGTTCTCTATGGAGACAATACGGACGGATATGGCTTTATGCAGTCTATGAAGGACGCCGGACTCCGCGCCGCCGGAAAGCGGCTCACCGTTCTCGGCTCCGGAGGGGCGGCCGCCTCTATCATTGCTCAGGCTGCTCTGGACGGCGTGTATTCCATTGATATTTTTTCCCGGCAAAAAAGCGCTTCTACCCGGCTGATTGAGCAGGAGGTCGAGCTTATCCGCAGTAAGACGGCGTGCCTTTTGAATCTGTATGATTTGGAAGATCAGGTGCGGCTTTCCAAAAGCCTGGAGCAGAGCTACTGCTTAATCAATGCTTCTTCCGTGGGGATGGCGCCTGCAACGAATGCCTGCCTGATTCCTGACGCTTCGATGCTTCGGCGGGATCTGGCTGTCGGGGATGTAATTTACAATCCAAGGGAGACGGCCCTTTTGCATATGGCGAAGGAGCAAGGCTGTATGGTATTCAACGGGCTTTATATGCTGCTTCACCAAGGGGCTATGGCCTTCCGGCTTTGGACCGGGCAGGATATGCCGGTTGAGGAGATTCGGGAGAAATTTTTTCAATAATGGCCGGAGCTGTAATTTGAGTTTTGGTTGTTACTGAGCACGTAGTAAATAGCAGCCTTTGATTTGTAAATTTTTGTAAGGTTTATTTTTTGTGATTGACAGCGGGGAAACACATTGCTATAATATGTTTGACATTTGAATACGGAAAGTCTTCAGGGCAGGGTGAGATTCCCGATCGGCGGTATAGTCCGCGAGCGTGTATGCGCAGGAACTGACAGAAGCTTATGCAAGGGCAGAGATGTTTTTGGATTTGTCTTAGGATTTGTCTTAGGATTTGTTTTTGGTTCAGTTCAGGATTTGGTGAGATTCCAAAACCGACAGTATAGTCTGGATGGAAGAAGATGTGTACAAGGTCAGAATTGTTTTGGCAGAGTTTTTGTTGTATTGCTTTTTATTCTGATGAGAATGACACCTGGAAGACGAACGTTTTTTAGGTGTCTTTTGTTATGATTCGGCCTAAGCCCAGGCGGATGAATCATAAGAGCTGTAAAATCAGAACGGAGGTATATAACAATGAACCAGAAAACACAAAGAATCGCTTTAATCGGCATGTTTTGTGCCATCGCCTACGCCTTGATGGTGGTAGGGCGCGTCCCGGTGGTCCTTTTCCTGAAATATGACCCCAAGGATGTAATGATTGCCATCGGGGGCTTCCTGTTGGGGCCGTTTGCCTCTCTTGTTATCTCGATGGTGGTTTCCTTTATTGAGATGCTCTCGGCCAGTGATACCGGTATTATTGGTTTTATTATGAATGTGCTGTCAAGCTGCAGCTTTGCCTGTACTGCTGCTTTTATTTATAAGAAAAAGCACACCAAGTCCGGCGCTATGATTGGACTCTTTGCAGGCTGCGGCGTAATGGTTGCGGTGATGCTGCTGTGGAATTATCTGATTACTCCGATTTATATGGGGTATCCCAGGGAAGCTGTTGCAGAGCTTTTGCTGCCTGCTTTTCTGCCTTTTAATCTCTTAAAGGGCGGGCTGAATACGGCTATTACGCTTCTCTTCTATAAGCCGGTGGTAACGGCTCTCAGGAAAGCGAAGCTGGCGCTTCCGTCTGCTGCGGAGCAGACGGGGGATTCTAAGGGAGTGATTGTATTTTCCCTGTTTCTGTTCTTGACTTGCGCGGTTTCGGTGCTGGTGATGAAAGGGGTTATCTGATATACTGATATCCTGTGTTCGTACAAAGCAGACAGAATGTACGCAAATTGTCCGAACACAGGATATGGAAATAGCTGATATCTTATAATTCCTTATCATACGCCCCCATAAGCACCGCAACCACCAGATACCGATGATTTTCGTCATGTCCGATACAGGTATGCAGGGTCAGCAGACGGTTTCCAAAGGAAGGCTCCGCCGTCTCATTCATATATCCCGGTGATTCCTTAAGCTCCTCCACATAAGCCGTATAATCCCCCTCCTCCTCATAATTCAGATAATAAGGAAGATACACGCTTCGGAATTTTACCGCCGAAAATATCTGATACAGAAGCGTCCGCTCCGGCAGATGAATGTACACATAGGGATGCTCCGAAAAAAAGTTTGCATTTTCATAATCATGAAGACTTCCGAACATGGTATCATTTTTCATATTATGGCCATAGAGAATGGTATTCATATCAGTAAAATCCTTTGCGTTTACAGTCTCCGAATATATGCTCCCCGGCAGTCCCTCCACATGATCGATGGTATGGTGGAGATAATATTCATCGTCTGAAGGATGCTGCAGAACGGGGTAATCCACCAGAGTTCCCGGCACCGTAATCCAGGCATAAACATCCTCATTCTGTTCCCACAAGGCTGCAAAATCCACCGTATTGGGCAGACGCAGCGACGGGTCCACCTCCGGAAGTCTCTCCTCCGCCTGCTCCTCCTGCTCCGCTGCCTGTTCTTCTGCAGCTCTTATCTTTTCCGCCCATATCTGCGCCGTCATTTCTGCCTGCGGCCCTGCTCCGGCTTGCAGATAACCGTCCGTTCTGACAAACAGCTCTTTCTCTCCGGCCGTATAGTAACCGACCGCCGTCAGCAGTCCGAGAACCAGCAGTATTGCCAATGCCGCCAGACCGGCAAAAAAACGGAACCGTCTTATTTTTCCTCTTCTCCTTCTGCTCATGGCATCCTTCCTCTCTTTATGATCCGTCATATTCCCTGATGGTCATGCAACAGGTTAAGCCTTTTCTACATTATATGGGCAACAGAAAAAGTTTTCAATAGAATCAGCCTCAAAACATTCCTTATGAAATCTCTGCAAAGGAGCTTCCGGGCAATATACATACGGAAACGGAATAACTTACCCAAGCCGAAAATTTCAAAAAACCACTAGACTATTTCCAGGAATTATGAGAAAATATAATCAAATGCGACAAGCCCTAGAAACCCTATGGCGGCCGCTTAAGATTTTAACTTAACTTGAAAGGAGTTTTAAAATGATTTATTCACACGAAGTTGAGAAAATGTGTCCGGTAGCACAGGGCGTAAATCATGGCGCTGCTCCGATTCCGGAAGAAGCAAAGTGGGTACAGGCAAAAGAGATCAAAGATATTTCCGGCTTGACACATGGTGTAGGCTGGTGTGCACCTCAGCAGGGAGCCTGCAAGCTGACCCTGAATGTAAAAGAGGGCATCATCCAGGAAGCTCTGGTTGAGACCTTGGGATGTTCCGGAATGACTCATTCCGCAGCTATGGCATCCGAGATTCTTCCCGGAAGAACACTTCTGGAAGCATTGAACACCGACCTTGTATGTGATGCAATCAATACGGCTATGAGAGAGCTGTTCCTGCAGATCGTATACGGAAGAACCCAGTCCGCATTTTCCGAGGACGGACTTCCCATCGGCGCAGGCCTTGAGGATCTTGGAAAGGGTCTTAGAAGCCAGGTAGGAACTATGTATGGAACTCTGAAAAAAGGACCTCGTTACCTGGAGATGGCAGAGGGCTATGTAACCGGAATCGCTCTGGACGCAGAGGATCAGATCATTGGCTACAAGTTTGTAAATCTTGGCAAGATGACCGACTTCATCAAGAAGGGCGACGATGCCAACACAGCCTGGGAAAAAGCACAGGGACAGTACGGTCGTGTGGATGACGCAGTTAAAATCATCGACCCGAGACAGGAATAAGCGAGGAGGTAGACGAAGATGGCATTATTTGAATCATATGAAAGACGTATTGATAAAATCAATGAGGTATTAGGCAGCTACGGCATCGCTTCCCTGGAAGAAGCAGAGAAGATCACCAAGGATGCAGGTCTTGACGTATACAATCAGATCAAGGGTATTCAGCCTATCTGTTTTGAGAATGCATGCTGGGCTTACACCGTAGGCGCCGCTATCGCAATCAAGAAGGGATGCCGCAAAGCAGCAGATGCAGCAGCAGCCATCGGTGAGGGACTTCAGTCTTTTTGTATCCCCGGCTCCGTTGCGGACACCCGTAAGGTAGGTCTTGGACACGGCAACCTGGGCAAGATGCTTCTGGAAGAGGAGACCGAGTGCTTCGCATTCCTGGCAGGCCACGAATCCTTTGCGGCAGCAGAGGGCGCTATCGGTATCGCTGAGAAGGCCAACAAGGTTCGTCAGAAACCGCTGCGCGTTATTCTGAACGGTCTTGGAAAGGACGCCGCACAAATTATCGCAAGAATCAATGGATTTACATATGTAGAGACCGAGTACGATCCCTACACCAATGAAGTAAAGGAAGTATTCCGCAAGGCTTACTCCGAGGGACTTCGCGCTAAGGTAAACTGCTACGGCGCCAACAGTGTTCCTGAGGGTGTTGCTATCATGTGGAAGGAAAGCGTAGACGTATCCATCACCGGAAACTCCACCAATCCTACCCGTTTCCAGCATCCGGTAGCAGGTACTTATAAGAAGGAGAGACTGGAGGCAGGCAAGAAATATTTCTCCGTTGCATCCGGCGGCGGTACAGGCCGTACCCTTCATCCCGACAACATGGCAGCAGGACCGGCTTCCTACGGTATGACCGATACACTGGGACGTATGCATTCTGACGCGCAGTTTGCAGGTTCTTCTTCCGTACCGGCTCATGTAGAAATGATGGGTCTTATCGGCGCAGGCAATAACCCCATGGTTGGTATGACCGTGGCTGTGGCTGTTTCCATTGAGGAAGCGGCAAAAGCCGGAAAGTTTTAAAAATTTGTATTCATATGTATAGATAATTTCAAAACGGCAGAGAAAATACTGTGTGATAAAAGAACTGTATTTTCTCTGCCGTTTTGCAGTATTATATTTTAAATTTTAATAACCTGAACTTACATATTTTCTGTTCTGAAAAACGGAGTTCCCCCTGACAGAAGAAACTCCATTTTTTTACATTCTTTTATCTTGACAAAAACGCAGGATTATTTCTGCTTCGCATACTCCGCTACCGCACGGTCAAAGCCCTGGATATGATTGACAAACCAGTCCACCACGTTTTTATTTACCTGCTGAACAAAGGCATCCGTAGGTCCTTCCTGCTCCTCCAGCATCTCATACAGCTCTTTAATGCTCTGCACAAACTCCTGATGCTTTGTTTGATGCTCCTTAAGACCCGGATAACCTATTTCCTCCTGAAGCGCCTCCTCCTGAGAAAAATGAAAATTGGTGTACTCCTCCAGATAATCCAAAGTATTGAGTGCCTTTTTCTTGCCGTCCCCTGTCTCACAGGTCTGCAGCAGATCATTGATCTTTCCGATCAGCTCCTGATGCTGTCCATCAATCAAGTCATTTCCTGTCACCAAATCATCTGTAAAATCCATATACTGTACCACGTTAAATCCTCCTTTAATTGCAGGTTTTATAATTTCCCATTATAGGCACGCATGTACAAAAAATTCCATCTCTTTTTTTGCGAGAACGCGTAAGAACATGTAAGGATTGTTCATTTATTCAAAAACTTCACAGCAAGCTGCGGAATATTTGATTCAGATTCCGTAATTGATATTTTTTCGTGCTATTCTCCGTCCGATAACCTTCGTCCCATAAGAACGCCCATCATAGAGGCCATCATTAATCCTCTTGTCCAGCCGCTGGAGTCTCCGAGGCAGTAAAGGCCCTGAATGTTTGTAGTGAAGTCGGGCGTCATTTTGATGCGGTTGCTGTAGAACTTAAGCTCCGGCGAGTACAGTAAAGTCTCGTTGGCGGCAAAGCCGGGGACTACGTGGTCCACGGATTGGATGAAGCTGATAATGTTTGTCATGGCGCGGTAGGGCATGGCTGCTGTGATATCGCCGGCTACTGCGTCGGGAAGGGTCGGCTTTACATTGGACTGGCTCAGCTCCTTCTGCCAGGTACGCTTTCCTCCCAGGATATCGCCGTAACGCTGTACCAGAATCTTGCCGTCGCCGAGCATGTTGGTAAGCTCTCCTACTTTCTTTGCATAGGCGATGGGCTGGTTAAAGGGATGCGTGAAATTGTGGGAGCAGAGAATGGCCAGGTTGGTGTTATTGGATTTCAAATCCTTGTAGGAGTGACCGTTTACGACTGCCAGATCATTGTCATAGTTTTCCTGGCTTACAAAGCCTCCCGGGTTCTGGCAGAAGGTACGGACTTTGTTCTTAAAGGGCAGAGGGTAGCCAATCAGCTTGGATTCATAGAGAATATTATTGACATCCTCCATAATCTCGTTGCGCACCTCCACCCGGACGCCAATGTCTACGGTGCCCGGCTCATGGGCGATTTTATGCTGCTCGCAGAGCATTTCCAGCCAATCGGCCCCCTTGCGTCCGGTGGCGACTACCACGTGCTCCGCGTAAATGGCCTCTTCGTCCGTGTGGGTTCCCGCCTTTACGATAACCACACCCTTACAGATCTCCTGCTCCACTATTAAATCCCGGCATTGATAGCCGAAAACGATATCTACTCCGTGCTTTATCAAAAATTGCTCAATCTCATAGTAAATTTCCTGCGCCTTTTCGGTTCCCAGATGGCGGATGGGACAGTCTACCAGCTTCAGGCCGGCCTGGATAGCACGTTTACGCACATCTTTAACGCCCTTTTCGTCGCTGACGCCCTCTACCCTGGTGTCTGCGCCAAATTCCAGATAGATTTTGTCCGTGTAATCAATCATTTCCTGGGCAAAATCTTCTCCGATGAGCCTGGGCAGATCGCCGCCTACCTCATAGCTTAAGGAAAGCTTTCCGTCAGAAAATGCGCCGGCTCCCGAAAATCCGGTGGTGATATTGCAGTAGGGCTTGCAGTTCACGCACTCCTTTGTTTTTGACTTGGGACAGGTCCGCTTCTCTACCGGTTTGCCCTTTTCCACAAGCACGATTTTCTTTTTGCTGCCCTGCTTCAGCATCTCAAGGGCCGTAAAAATCCCGGCCGGGCCTGCTCCGATGATACAAATATCTGTGTTTCTCATAGTCTGCCTCCTATTCCAATTCCGCAAGTTTCCGCTGTTTTCAGTTCCCTTTCCGCTCTTCTTTGCTCTTTCCCATATATCCTGCCCATAGCATCGTATTTTCATTTTATCATATCCGCAGATTCTTCCACAAACAAAAAATACCGCAATAATGATATAGACGCTCCTTGGGGGAGACCTATAGTCAACTATTACGGTAGTTGGTAGAAACATTCAACCTATTATGAATTTATATAAGTCTAAGTCTCTATCAGTGTACAAAAAATTCCCTTTTTTGTCAATAGTTCCATGCTTTCTAAACCCAGAGCCATTACCGGCTATTACCCATGTGCATCCTTCTTAACCTGTTTCTTCCATAAATATAGCATTTACCATGAAAAGGCCAAAGGCTCCGCAAAAATCAAAGCGTTCCTCCATAAGTAAGTCCCGTAAATTTTAATGAATATTATTCCTCCGCTTTCCCACCATATCCATCACCTTCAATTTCAGCACCGTTGTCACCTTAATCATATCCGTATTAAATTTAAAATCCTCCGCATGATACTGGTTCATTAAAACCTTCAAGGCGCTGAACTTTTCTTCCTCAGGCACAAATTCTATGGTTCCATGACCAATCACACTTGCATATCCCATTGTACAGCTCATTCTTTCTTCATACAAAATAAAATTATGCTCACAATCCATCTCAAAAGTTACCCGATTATCCTTGCGAATCAAGTCCAGCTTTGTCCCCTTTGCCGCACAATGAAAATACAAATATAATTGTCCGTCCTCCACATTCATACCGAAATTCATCGGAACAACATACGGAAATCCCTCATCATTGAGTGCAAGTACACACGTATCACACTTCTTGATAATTTTAATCATTTCATCAAAATCAGTAATTTCTCTGTCTTTTCTTCTCATTTTTATCCTCCTAATCTAGTCGCTGCGCGACGGCACTAAAGGGTAAAGTCACTTTGACGCACCTGTGATGAGAGGAACTTTCATTCGAAAGGGCACTCATGAAAGTTCCTCTCGTGCGCCTTTGCGACTTTACCGGTCAGCAAAAATTATTTTTAAAACACTTGACATTTCTTAGCCAGACTACTTAAAGTCGCTGCGCGACGGCACTAAAGGGTAAAGTCACTTCGACACACCTGTAATGAGAGAAACTTTCATTTGAAAGGGCACTCATAAAAGTTCCTCTCGTGCGCCTTTGCGACTTTACCGGCCAGTAAAAATTATTTTTAAAACACTTGACATTTCTTAGCCAGACTACTTAAAGCCGCTGCTCGACAGCACTAAAGAGTAAAATCACTTCGACACGCCTATAATGAGAGAAACTTTCATTTGAAAGGGCACTCACGAAAGTTCCTCTCATGCATCTTTGCGACTTTACCGACCGGCCAAAAATATTTCTTAATAAACATAACATTTCTTAGCCGGACTACTTCAAACTCCACAATATTCTCCATCACATCCACAAAAAATCAATTTCCTGCCCAGATTCATGTACCCGCTTCAGCCTTTCGTTTACGCCATTCCGACGGCGTGCACCCCTGAAACTTCCGAAAAACCTTAGAAAAATACCCCATTTCCTGAAACCCGCACTGAACCCCGATATCAATGATTTTCAGTCCGGTATGCTCCAGCAGATAAGAAGCCCTCTGAATCCGATACTGCTGCACATACCGCATAGGCGTCGTATCAATCGTCCGGCGAAAGCAGCGCAGACATTCACTCTCACTAATATCCGCAAATTCCGCAATCCGCCCCGAGGACAGCTCCTCCGAGTAATTCTCATGAATAAATTGCAGCATAAGCCTGATACGCGATGCATCCAAAAGCTCCTTCCCCACAGGCACCCTATGCTGCGCCTGCCGATGCTCACAAATCCGAAAGAGAACCTCCGACAGCATATTCCTGGAATACAGTGCATACCCCTGCCCCTCCCCTTCATTTGCCAGCCAGCACTTTTCAATACAATCTATAACCATCTTCTGCCATGAAATCTTCGGCGACAGCTTCATCCCCTGAAAAGCCTTATCCGCCAGCAAAGGCTCCACACAATCCTGCCAGAAAATACTGTCCGGGCTTCCCCCCACAAGGCGCGGATGCCAGCAAACACAATGATCCATCGTCTCGCCCTCACCTGCCGGTTCAATTTCATGCATCCCCCGGGAGTTGACAAAAGCCGCCTCCCCCTCCTCCAAAATATACGTTTCACGCCCAACCCGAAACCTCACAGCCCCCTTCTCCACAATATGAACCTCAAATTCCTCATGCCAATGCCACATCGCATAAATTCTGACATCATAATAACAGGCAATGGGAAAAGCCGTCGTCCCCATCTTAACGCCCTCTTTTCCATTTTCATCAACAAAGGTTTCTGGCGAATCCAAAATCATCCTGACCAAAGTTCCTTTCCGCAGATTTCTAAAAAAAATATCAACACTTTCCACATCTCATATGCCCTGTTTTCTCTGCGCACACATAAAGAAGCACCATAGCAGCACCCAAACAAACCGAAAAACCCCGAATATTCAGACAATTAGCACTCAGACCAAACACAGGCCGCATAAGCATAGAGCCTGCCGAGGCAACAGCCAGCTCCACATTCAAAATCACCGGCGCACGATCCGGACCAAATATATCCACTGTCATATGCAGCATACAGGGCAGCACCGGAGCAAATCCACCCCCAATAAAAATCAATCCCACAGCACAAACCGGCTTCCGCAGAAAAGAAAGACTCAGCAGTCCGACAAGCATCATAAATCACCCAATACGCACCATCTTCGTATCCATAAAACGCCCAGTCATAAATCCCCCAACCAGGCAGCTCAGAGTAATACCGACAAACAGTACACTGACAAAAGCTACCGCCCTCCACATCACACATAACAATTTACACCCATACAACACACATTTCTCCAAAAAAACCACCAAAAACCCAGTAAAAAACCGTCCAACCACACATCCACCCCCAAAGTCAGGGGATGCCGCAAAAGCAGACAGCAGACTTTTCCTATATCCAGTGTCCGGCTGTTCACGCACACGTGTCTGATTTGGGCGAACATTGACTCAAAGACCAAAAAACCACACAAAATCTCAAAAGACAATGTACGACCAAAGCAGACGCGTGTGCGTGAACCGTCCGAACACAGGATATGGAAAAGCCTGCTGTCTGCTTTTGCGGCATCCCCGTCCGCCCTTTCACATCACCTCCAAAAGCAAAAACCTCCCAATCCCCCAAAGCACCATCAAATGCCCCGGATAAAACCCATAAAAAAAGTATTTCGGCTGTCTCCCCCTCTCCCCATTATAAAGCGCAATCAGCAAAAAGGAAAACACCGCCGGCCACTCAAGAGAATTAAACGCTACAAGCACAACCACACAAACAACCGCCCGCAGCCAGGGCTGTTCCCGCAAAAGAAACATAAGCGCAATCACCAGAACCCCCACGGCCCCGTAATCCGTCTGCAAAAGCTGCGCCGCAAAAGCCGGCAGCAAAAGCCCAACCGGAAGCCTCCAGATCTGAACTCTCCACCCTTTCAAAATCCACACCGCAAGAAGCCCCAACACAAGCGTCAGATACACATTCTGCCCCCCTGGGAAAAAGGGCGTATCATGAAAAGCCAGATCAAAAGGCACCTCCGACAAAAGAGCAAACACCGTCATCCGAAGCATATACTTTCCCATATTCCGGGTATGCACCGCCCCTTCCACCAAAAGAAAGCAAAACAACGGAAAAGCAACCCGCCCAATCAGCCGCAGATTAATATCAAAATCATACCAGGCCATAATCTGCTCCCCGGTAAACCGGCCGGCCAACGGCGAGGTCCCATGCGCATTCATCACAAACACTTCCAAAAGGCACGCCCCCACATGGTCAATCAGCATCGTCACAATGGCGATCCATTTCAGTGCGCTTCCGGTCAGCGGCAATCTCCTTTCGGTACTCATCTCTTCTGTGCTACCTCTCCTTGCTTTTTATAAATAGAATCCGAAGCAACCACGCCGCGCACGGAGGACAGCGGATAAATATTGCTGTTCCTTCCAATCACCGTACCCGGATTCAGCACGGAGCCGCAGCCAACCTCCACCTCATCGCCAATCATAGCCCCAAACTTCTTAATTCCTGTCTCAATATCCCCCTCCGGTGTATGCACCTTCACCAGAAGCTTATCGGATTTCACATTAGAGGTAATCGAGCCGGCTCCCATATGGGCCTTGAATCCCAAAATAGAATCCCCCACATAATTGTAATGAGGCACCTGCACCTTATTAAACAGAATCACATTCTTAAGCTCCGTGGAATTGCCCACCACAGCCCCCTCGCCTACCAAAGCATTTCCCCGGATAAAAGCACAGTGGCGGATCTCCGCATTTTTCCCGATAATCGCCGGCCCGGTAATGGACGCCGTAGGCGCCACCTTTGCAGAACGGGCAATCCAGATATTTTCCCCCTGCTTCTCATACTCTTCCTCGCTTAAGGAAGCGCCAAGCTCCAGAATAAAAGCTCCAATCTCCGGCAATGCTTCCCAGGGGTAAGTCACCCTGGACAGCAACGGCGCCGCCAATGTCTCCGTTAATGTGTACAGACTTTTAACTTCTAATTCTTTCATAATCTTCCACTCCTTTTATTTTTATAAGATTTTGCAATGGCATTTTCATAAACTTTCACAGTTAAAAAATACATGCTATAAGAACAATGGCGCTGACCAGCAGCATCCAATACCATTTCAAAGCTCTCACCTCCATGATTTACCGCCTAACGCTTCCCGGCCGCTTCCTTTTTCTTAGGAGCCTTATAAAATCCCGAAGCCGCGTCAAAGCAGGGCTTCAGCGCCCTCCGGTAATCGGCGCCCAGAACAGCCTGTGTCTTATCCGTAATAAACTTCTCAAGCTTCTGCATATAAAATTCTTCCGTAATACTTCCCTCCGCCATCTGGGTCAGCCCCTTTTCCCAGCTTGCCGTCAGCTCCGGATTCAAAAGGCTGTAAATAGAAGCACGAACTACATCGTAAATCATCTCCCCCAGCAGAGTCGGCGTTATAATCTGGGTCTTTGCGTTTAAAGCTATGTACTTATTATTGACAAGCTTTTTCAGAATCTCCGCCCGGGTAGCGCTGGTTCCGATGCCGCTGCCCTTAATCTGCGCCCGAAGCTCCTCGTCCTCAATAAGCTGCCCTGCATTTTCCATAGCAAGAATCATGGAGCCGGAATTGTACCGCTTGGGAGGCGATGTTTCTCCCTCCTTGATAACAAAATCCCGAACCTCCACCGGATCGCCTTTTTTCAGGCTTTTCAAAAGCTCCAGAAATTCCGTATCACAGCGGACATCCTCGGTCTCTTCTCCCTTTTTCCTGCTGCTGTCCCCGGAATTATTCGGCATCACTTTCAGATACCCCTCCGACAGCAGAATCTTAAAGCTGGAAAAAAACTTCTCTCCCCGAACCGCCGTCACAAGCTGCACTTTCTGATACTCCGCAGCCGGATAAAAAATCGCCAGAAACCGCCGGGCTATCAGCTCATAAACCTGCTCCGACAGCTGGGATAAGCTCTTTAGAACTCCAAAGCCCTGCCCTGTGGGGACAATGGCGTAATGGTCCGTAATCTGCTTATCGTTCACATAGCGGGTTTTTGCAAGATTTTTCCACGCAGTCCCTGCCAGAACCTCCCCGGCAAAGGCTGACAGCTTCTGGTAATTCCGAAGCCCTCCGATATTCCGCCCAATCTCCTTGGCCGCCGCCGTGGACAGCACACGGGCATCCGTTCTGGGATAGGTCACAAGCTTTTTCTCATACAGCTCCTGAACTACCCGCAGCGTTTCATCGGGACTGATTTTAAAGAGACGGGAGCACTCGTTCTGAAGCTCCGCCAGATTGAACAGAAGGGGCGGATTTTTCTTCTCTTTCTTCCGCTCCAGGGAAAAAACCGCGGCCTTCACCGGCTGTTCCTCTTTCAAAAACCCAATCAGAGCTTCCGCATCCTCTTTTTTCTTAAATCCATTTTCCTTATAAAGCTTGGGAGACTGAAAGTAAGCGGACCCCTCCTGGGCGCGCCACTCACCTCGGGACTCTCTGCCTTTCAGGACAAATTCCTCCTCCACCCGATAAAATGGCGTCTTTACAAACTCCCTTATCTCACGCTCACGCTTTACCACCATCCCCAGGACGCAGGTCATCACACGGCCCACGGAGATTACCGTCCGGTTTACCTTCAGATAGTTGGAAATGGCATCTCCGTATTTTAAAGTCAGTAGACGGGAAAAATTGATTCCCATCAAATAATCCTCCTTAGCCCGCAGATAAGCGGCGCTGGAGAGATTGTCGTACTCCGACAGATCCTTTGCCTCCCGGATACCCCTCTGAATCTCCTCCTCGGTCTGGGAATCGATCCACACCCGAAGGCGCTTTTTGCCCTTAACGCCGGCCATCTGCTCCACCAGACGATAGATATATTCGCCCTCCCGTCCGGAGTCGGTGCAGACATAGATGGTTTCCACATCCGGCCGATTTAAAAGTACCTTCACCGTCTCAAACTGCTTGCTTACGGAAGGAATGATTTCATATTTAAATTCCTGCGGCAGAAACGGCAGGGTGGCAAGGCTCCAGCGTTTGAACTTCGGGTCGTAAACCTCCGGATAACTCATGGTCACCAGATGGCCCACACACCAAGTCACAATACTGTCCTCCCCTTCCAGATAACCGTCCCGGCGGGAGGCGCCGAGCTTCAGCACCCGGGCAAATTCCTGAGCCACACTTGGCTTTTCCGCAATATAGAGTGATTTTCCCATATTTCCTCTTTTACATATATTTACTTACTGTTACTGATGTCCTATCACAAAAGACTTTACTATTCTAACACACAGAGACCGTACATGGCAACGACGAAGTGGCGTTAGAACAATAAGAAAGTTTTACGGCAGTTCAGACCGGAAGCCATCCCAATCTGTCAAAAGCTTCATATCCTCCGGCAGAGGCGCCTCCACTTGAAGCTCTTCTCCGGTAAATGGCTGTAAAAAATGAATCCTCCAGGCATGTAAAGCCGTCCGCTCCATCCCGGGAACCGCCCCGTTTCCATATAGAGGATCTCCCAAAAGCGGACAGCCGACAGAGGCCATATGCACACGTATCTGATGGGTCCTTCCCGTCTCCAGCCGCAAAGAGACCAGAGCATATTTCTTTTCCTCTCTCTGATCCAATAAGTTATACCCTCCGGGCACCTCCCGAACACATCCCCTTCGGGGTAGATGGACTTCGTCCAATAAGGTATAGTATGTAATAGCCCTTTTTCCCTCTTGAGAAATGCGCATACGATTTCTTTCTCCGGGAACTGCACCCAAAGGTTTATCAATCTTCCCTTCTCCCGGCTCCGGCACACCCTCCGCAATTGCAAGATAGTTCTTAAAAAGCTGCCCCTTCTCCCTTTGACGCTCCAGCCGGACTGCCGCTCCCCGGTTCTTCACTGCCAAAACCACCCCGGAAGTATCCTTATCCAGACGGCCGAAGATGCGAATCACCGAATCCTCTCCCTTCCCCCTCAGATAAGCGGCCAGACGGTTTGCCATCGTATCCCCGTCCGTCCTTCCCACCGGATGCACCGTAAGGCCCGAAGGCTTGTCCACCACTATGACATCCTGGTCCTCGTAAAGCACCGCAAGACTTCCCGCAAAGGCTTTCAGTCCTTCAGAAACCTCTCCCTCCGTTTCAAGCAATACCTCCACAAGATCACCGGTCTCCAGAAGCACATTTACCTTCCTGCGCTCACCATTGACACAGATCCCTCCCAGGCAAAACTTTGCGCGGCTGATTTCATTTTTTGTCAAATGCATCCTTCTCCTCAAAAAATGCTCCAGCCGGATCCCTGCATCCTCTTTTTCTGCTATACCGCTTACCTTCTTCTCCAAATGCTCACTCCCATTCCATACCTTCCTGTATTTATGGCTTTAAAGCAAATATTGCTTGACATTTACTTTTTCCATACTGTTCGGCCTAATCGTCCGTACCGGAAATTCTTGTGCATAGTTCTGAAAATATTTTTCAAAAGTACAAGTCAAAAAGCGCAGGTGTAGTCGGGCTATGACAAGGCTTTTTGCCCTGCACTGCCGGAAAACCAGGCCAGAAATATGCATAAGAATTTCTGATACGAACTGCCAATATTTCAAAAAGCACGAAGAATCTCTTTCCCCGTGCTTTTGATTCAACCGCTTCTAAGCCTTCTGCTTTTCCAATTCTGCAATCCGACGCAAAGCCTGCTCAAGCTGCTCCGATTTCCGGCGTTCGCTTTCCTCCAATCTGTCTGCCCGCAACCTCTCCGCTTCGGCCGCATTTTTCTGTTGCTCTGCCTCTGCTTTCTGCTTATTTAATTCAGCTTCCTGCTTATTTAATGCAGCTTTCTGCTTATTTAATGTAGCTTCCTGCTTTTTAATTTCCGCTTTCTGACGTTCTGCCTCTTCCTTCCGCCTCTCTACTTCCGCTTTCTGACGCTCTGCCTCTTCCTTCCGCTTCTCTAATTCCGCTCTCTTCTGCTCCAGCTCCTCCTGCATCTCATCAATCATCAGCTGTACCGTATTCCGGTCCAGTTCCCGCAGT
>OFFY01000617.1_pt1 | contig 35292 bp, 35 predicted proteins | sample 1521481 | NCBI WGS metagenome assembly OFFY01 (sample SAMEA3504117, study PRJEB24116) | mouse gut metagenome | biome: mouse gut; feature: mouse-associated habitat; material: faeces | place: Denmark | collected 2011
AGGAATGCCGCCCCCTACTTATGTGTTGCCATTCTCCGGCCGATATGGTAAAATAGAGAAAATGTCGAAACGGGGGAATTGTTATGAGCCAATACCCGCCAGAATGGGACACCCTGGAGGAGGAGCAGCCGGTGATTGAGACGGAGTATCAGCCGTCTCAGGAGCCGCCCCGTCCTGTCCGTCCGTCCCCGCCGCCCCGGTCCCGGCAGGCTCCCAGCCGCCGGAGCGGAAGAGGAATAAACTGGCTGGCACTGGCCATCTCCATTCTGGCCCTGATTCTGGCCGGGGCAGCCCTTTTCCTCACCCTGAAACCGGAGCCTGAGCCGGAGGAGCCCCCCGATGTGTCGGAGGAGGAGCCCGTCACCTTCCGTTTTGGCGACCGAATCATGACCCCGCTGGAGGGGATGCCCCTGAACCCCTATGACCGGGCCGGCTTCTCGCTGGACGAGAAGGGCCGTGTTACCTACGAGCGGGACGGTATTCAGGCGAAAACGGGGGTGGATGTGTCCACCTACCAGCAGGAGATCGACTGGGAGGCGGTGGCCGGCGATGGCATCGACTTCGCCATCCTCCGCCTGGGCTACCGGGGCTACACCGAGGGGGGACTGTTCCCTGACCAGACCTTCCAGACCAACCTCCGGGGGGCGCTGGACGCCGGCCTGGACGTGGGGGTTTACTTCTTCTCCCAGGCCATCACCCCCCAGGAGGCGGAGGAGGAGGCCGACTACATCCTCAGCGCCATCGAGGGGTACAATATCACCTACCCCATTGCCTTCGACTGGGAGCCTATCTCTCCAGGAAACGATGCCCGTACTGACGGACTGGACAACGATGTTCTGACCCAGTGCGCCGCCGCCTTCTGCGCGAAGATCGAGGCGGCGGGGTATACCCCGGCGGTCTACTTCAACCAGAGCCTGGGCTATCTCCGCTACGACCTGCGGGAGCTGACCGACTCTGTCCTCTGGCTGGCGGAGTACGACACCAAACCGGATTTCTACTACTGCTTCGACCTGTGGCAGTACACCCACACCGGCCAGGTGGCCGGCATCGAGGGGGATGTGGACCTGGATCTGGACCTGCGCCTTGGCTGATAGATGCAATAAGCCCCCTGACACGGGTTTCGTGTCAGGGGGCCGGTCTTTTTACTGGTCCTTTTCCTTCATCAGCAGGTACATGACCGCCTTCTGGGCGTGGAGGCGGTTCTCCGCCTCGTCAAAAATTTCGCCCGCGTGGGCCTCAAAGACATCTGCGGTGATCTCCTCCCCCCGGTGGGCGGGCAGGCAGTGCTGCACCATGCAGCCCTCGTTTGTCAGGGCCATCAGCTCGGCGTTGATCTGGTAGCCCTGGAAGGCCTTCACCCGGGCGGCTTTCTCGTCCTCCTGGCCCATGGAGGCCCACACGTCGGTAATCATCACATCGGCCCCCACCGCCGCCTCCCTGGGCGTGCGGAACAGGGAAAACTTGTGGGCGGGATCGCTCTTGGCGAAGTCCAACACCTGGGAGTCCGGGTCGTAGCCCTCGGGGCAGGCCACGGATACCTCCATCCCCGATTTCAGCCCTCCCACAATGAGGGAGTTCGCCATGTTGTTTCCGTCGCCGATATAGCACATCTTCAGCCCCTCCAGCACCGCCTTGTGCTCCCGGATGGTGAGCAGGTCGGCCAGCACCTGACAGGGGTGGCAGAAGTCGGTCAGGCCGTTGATGACAGGGATTTCCGTATACTGGGCCAGCCGCTCCACCTCCTCCTGGGCGAAGGTGCGGATCATGATGCCGTCGCAGTAGCGGTCCAGCACCCGGGCGGTATCCTCAATAGGCTCTCCCCGGCCGATCTGGCTTTCCTTGCCGGACAGGAACAGGGCGTGGCCCCCCAGCTGGTACATCCCCGTCTCAAAGGATACCCGGGTGCGGGTGGAGTTCTTCTCAAAGATCATGGCCAGGGTCTTGCCCTTGAGGTAGTCCTTGTGGATGTTGTGCTTGGTCTCATATTTCAGCTGGTCCGCCGTATTCAGGATGGTGACGATATCTTCTCTGGACAGGTCCAGCAGCTTCAGCAGGTCGTTTTTCATAAGCCCTCCTTAATTGGTGAGCATGGTGCCCACGCCGGCGTCGGTGAGCAGCTCGGTAAGCAGGCAGTGGGACACCCGGCCGTCCAGGATGACGGCGGAGCCCACGCCGGAGCGGACGGCGTTGACACAGCAGTCCACCTTGTGGACCATCTCTCCGGCGATGACCCCCTCCCGCACCAGGGCCGGGACGGAGGAGAGCTGGAGCTCGGGGATCAGGGTGGTCTCGTCTCCGGGGGTATGGAACAGGCCCCGGACATCGGTGAGCAGGACCAGCTTCTCCGCCTCCATCGCCACGGCCAGCCTGGCGGCGGCGGTGTCGGCGTCCGCGTTGTAGGAGGTGGGGCCATCCGTCCCCTGGGCCACGGGGGCCACCACGGGGATGTAGCCGCTGGCCAGCGCGGAGGATACCATGGCCGCGTCCACCTTGACGATATTCCCCACCAGACCGTACTTCTCGCCCAGCTTCTTCGCCTGGAACAGTCCGCCGTCCAGACCGCACAGGCCCACGGCCCTGCCTCCCAGGCGGTTCAGCGCGGCCACCAGGTCCTTGTTCACCTGGCCGCACAGCACCTGCTGCACCACCGGCATGGTCTGAGCGTCGGTACAGCGCAAGCCGTCTAAAAATTTGGACTCCCTGCCCAGCAAGGCGAGCATATTGTTGATCTCCGGCGTGCCGCCGTGGACCACCACGACCCGGATGCCCACCAGGGACAGCAGGATGATGTCGGAGATGACGGTCTCGATCATTTCGCCGTGGACCGCGCCGCTGTCGTAACGGACCACGATGGTCTTGCCGCTGAATTTTTGAATATAGGGCAGGGCCTCCGCCAAAATCTGAGCCCGGTCCAGTTCGTTGAAGGACATAATCGGCCTCCTCCTTACAGCTTTATTTCCGGTAATTTCCGTTGTGCAGAACTGCCTCGGGGGTGAGGTCGCAGCCCCAGCAGACGGCCTCCTCCTCTCCCTCGTGGAGGTCCACGTCGATGACGACCTCCTTCTGAGCCAGGATTTCTCTGGCCCTGTCCATATCCAGGGGGGCTGCCTCTCCCCTGACGCAGGCCAGCACCTCCCCCGCCTGGGAGCGGTAGCAGACATCCACATGCTCGGGCCGGAAGGGGGCCTTGGAGCCGCCCATGGCAATCATGACCCGGCCCCAGTGGGGGTCGCAGGCGAACAGGGAGGCCTTAATCAAATCGGAGGACACCACCGACTTGGCCAGCCGCTCGGCCACCTCCTCGCTGCGGGCGCCGCGGACCCGGCAGGTAACCAGCTTGGTGGAGCCGACGCCGTCCGCGGCGATGGCCCTGGCTATATGGGTGCACACCGCCTCCAAGGCCTGGAAAAACTTTTGATAGTCCTCGTCCTTCCACTCGATGAGGGGGTTGCCGGCCATGCCGTTTGCCAGGGCGACGCACATGTCGTTGCTGGAGGTGTCCCCGTCCACCACCACCCGGTTAAAGGTCTTGGCCGCGACCTCCCGCAGCGCCTCCTCCAGCAGCTGGGAGGTGATGGCGCAGTCTGTGGTGATGAAGCACAGCATGGTACCCATGTTGGGGTGGATCATGCAGGACCCCTTGGCGACAGCGCCCAGGCGCACCTCTCTGCCCCCCAGCTCTAGGGACAGAGCGATTTCCTTCCTGGCGCGGTCGGTGGTCATGATGGCCTCGGCCGTGACGCCGGACCCGTCCTCGGACAGCCCCGCCGCAACGCCGGGGAGGCCCTTCTCAATGGCGCCGATGTTCAGAGGCTGGCCGATGACGCCGGTGGAGGCCACAGCGAAGTCCTCCGGCTCCCGGCCGGTGGCGGCGGCGGCCGCCTTGCACATGGCCTGGGCGCTCTCGTGGCTTCTGGGACAGCAGGCGTTGGCGCAGCCGCTGTTGACCACAATCCCCCAGGCGCAGCCGTTCTCCAGGTGCTCCATGGTCACATACAGGGGGGCGGCCTTCACCCGGTTCAGGGTGTATCCCGCCGCCGCCGCGCACTCCTGATCGGACAGGATCAGAGCCACGTCCGGCTTCTCCGGACCCTTGTTCTTGACGCCGCACCAGGCGGCGTTGGCCTTGAAGCCGGCGGGGGCGCATACGCCGCCGGTAATCTCGTTGAACATAATCCTTCCTCCTTGTTCTATTCCTTTCTTCTTTGAAAAAAGGAAAGAAAAAACTTCTCCCGCCGGCTGCGTTATTCCTCTGACCTGCGCGCGGACACGAACTCCTCAATGAGGCTGATCTGTTTCTCCACGGACTCCTTGGCCGGGCCGCCGTAGACCTTTCGTCCGTTGACGCAGGTCTTGAGGGCCAGAGCGTCGTACACATCGGCGTCGAACAGCCCGGAAATGGCCCGGAAATCCCGGAGGGTGAGGGTGTCCAGGGTGTCGCCGGTGCGGATGCACTGGTTCACCAGCCGGCCCACGATCATGTAGGCCTCCCGGAAGGGCAGGCCCTTCTTGACCAGGTAGTCGGCGCAGTCTGTGGCGTTGATGAAGCCGGCAGAGGCCGCCCGGGCCATATCCCGGGGCCGGACGGTGAGGGTGTCCACCATGGCGGCAAACACCGGCAGACACAGCCCCACGGTGTCGATGGCGTCGAAGAGGGCCTCCTTATCCTCCTGCATATCCTTGTTGTAGGCCAGGGGGAGACCCTTCATCACGGTGAGCAGAGTGACCAGATCGCCGTACACCCGGCCCGTCTTGCCCCGGACCAGCTCGGCCACATCGGGGTTCTTCTTCTGGGGCATGATAGACGAGCCGGTGGAGTAGGCATCGTCAAGGTCCGCGTACTTGAACTCCCAGGAGCACCACAGGATGATCTCCTCCGAGAACCGGGACAGGTGCATCATCAGGATGGACAGGGCGCTTAAAAGTTCAATGGCGTAGTCCCGGTCGGAGACCGAGTCCATGGAGTTGTCGGTGGGTTTTTTGAAGCCCAGGGAGGCGGCGGTCTGAAAGCGGTCCACCGGGTAGGTGGAGGTGGCCAGGGCGCCGGCGCCCAGAGGGCACTCGTCCAGCCGCTCCAGACAGTCCTCCAGGCGGGTGACATCCCGCTTGAACATGTTGGCGTAGGCCATCATATAGTGGGCGAAGGTGGTGGGCTGGGCCCGCTGGAGGTGGGTGTAGCCGGGCATGACCGTCTCCAGGTTGGCCTTGGCCTTCTGTACCAGCACATCCTCCAGGTCCAGCACCTGGCCGATGAGAACGGGGATTTCCTCCTTGACATACAGTCTGGTATCCACCGCCACCTGATCGTTGCGGGACCGGGCGGTGTGCAGACGCTTGCCGGCCTCCCCCACCCTCTCGGTGAGCATGGCCTCAATGTTCATGTGGATGTCCTCGTCGTCCAGGGAGAACTCCACCCCGCCGGCCTCGATATCGGCCAAGATCGACTTCAGGCCATCTACGATGGTCTCCGCCTCGTGCGCCTCGATGATGCCCTGCTTTCCCAGCATCCGGGCGTGGGCGATGGAGCCGGCGATGTCCTGCTGATACAGCCGGGAGTCGAACTCAATGGAGGAGTTGAAATAGTTTACCAGGGTGTCGGTTTCCTTCTGAAACCGTCCGGCCCAGAGTTTCATAAAGATTACCTCGCTTCTATGTTATCACGCCTCGCCTGTTCGCGACGGCTCGGACGCTTACAGCTTCCCTTGCTCTCTCAGCGCCTGGACCTTGTCGGGCAGGCCCCAGAGGTTGATAAAGCCCTGAGAGTCCTTCTGGTCGTAGTCGCTCTCCTCGAAGGTCACCAGGTTCTCGGAATACAGGGACTCGGGGGAGGTGACGGAGGCGGTGATGATGTTGCCCTTGTAGAGCTTGAGCTTCACGGCGCCGGTGACGTGCTTCTGGGTGTCCATGGCGAAGGCCGTGAGGGCCTCCCGCAAGGGAGTGAACCACTTTCCGTTGTACACCAGGTCGGCGAAGTCCACAGCCAGCTTGCTCTTCATATGCTTGGTGTCCTTGTCCAGGGTAATCATCTCCAGCACCTCGTGGGCCCGATAGAGGATGGTGCCGCCCGGGGTCTCGTACACCCCCCGGTCCTTCATGCCCACCAGCCGGTTCTCCACGATATCCAGCAGGCCGATGCCGTTCTTCCCGCCCAGATCATTGAGCCTGCGGATAATGTCGCTGGCTTTCATCCGCTCCCCGTCGATGGCCACAGGCCAGCCCTTCTCAAAGTCCAGGGTGACATAGGCAGGCGCATCGGGGGCCATGGCCGGAGAGACGCCCATCTCCAAAAAGCCGGGCTTGTCGTACTGGGGCTCGTTGGCCGGGTCCTCCAGATCCAGGCCCTCGTGGCTGAGGTGCCACAGGTTCTTGTCCTTGGAGTAGTTGGTCTCCCGGGAAATCTTCAGGGGGACGTTGTGGGCCTCCGCGTAGTCGATCTCCTCGTCCCGGCCCTTGATGGTCCACTCCCGCCAGGGAGCGATAATCTTCATCTCGGGAGCGAAGCGCTTAATGGCCAGCTCAAACCGGACCTGGTCGTTGCCCTTTCCGGTACAGCCGTGGCAGATGGCGTCCGCCCCCTCCTTCTTGGCAATCTCCACCAGCCGCCGGGCGATGATGGGCCGGGCGAAGGCGGTGCCCAGCAGGTAGTCCTCATACTTGGCCCCCATCATCATGGAGGGGACTATCACCTCGTCCACCATCTCATCGGTGAGGTCCTCAACGTAAAGCTTGGAGGCCCCGGTTTTGATGGCCTTCTCCTCCAGGCCGTCCAGCTCCGTGCCCTGGCCCACATCGCCGGAGACGGCGATGATTTCTGGGTCGTTGTAGTTCTCTTTCAGCCAGGGGATGATGATGGATGTATCCAGACCGCCGGAGTAGGCCAACACTACTTTTTTGATCTCTGCCATGACGATTTACCCTCCAAATATCCGGCGCGGGCGGCAATCTGACCCCCTACGCCCTATTACGCAGATAAGTCTATCACGGTTTCACCCGGATTGCAAGGAGTTTTTTGCATGATTATACATTAACCGCCGGTTATTTTCCATATATTTTTACCAAAAATGTATATTTTGCTGGATAATACGATTTTTTATTCATTCTCTTATCTCAGGTGGCTCGTTCGGTCCCCGGCGGCAGAATTTTTCCTCGGAAATGAAAAATTACTCTGGCCGCGGCACAGATAATATGTTATAATGCTACTGCTTATGTTCGCCCGCGGCGGCAGACATCCCGTCCGCGTGCCAAATCACAAGACTATTTCAGAAAGGGACGACTAAACTATGGACGACATGCAAAGCTGCCTGGAAATTCTGCGTGAAAATGATGTGGATGTGGATACCGCGGTGGACCGGCTCATGGGCCACAACGAGCTGTATCTGGATTTTGTCAAGCGTCTGCCGGAGGAACTGAATCTGGCGGCCATCCGCAGCGCCTTGGCGCAGCAGGACGAGGAATCCTTCCATTTCTACCTCCACGGCCTGAAGGGCTTTGCCGGCAACCTGGGCATCACGGAAATCGCCGATGCCGCTCAGGCCGGCCTGATCGAATTCCGGGCCACCCAATTCCGCAACATCACCAAGCTGGAGGGCCTGCTGGACGAGATTGAGGCATCCGGCGAAAAATTTTCCTCTGCCCTTGGTGAGATCGCAGAAATTGAGCATGCCGCCCAGGACGATGAGTCAACAATGTAAGGAGGGGGTAAGCCATGCGCAACACTTTGCTGATTATTGACGATTCTGAGCTGGATCGAGCAATATTCAATGAAATTTTCAAAAAAGATTTCCGCGTTCTCCGGGCCGCCACCGCCGCGGAGGGCATTGACCAAGTGCGCAAAAACGTGCTCACCCTTGCCGTTGTGGTGCTGGATATCTGCCTGCAGCGAGGCGCCAGCGGCTTCGCGATCATGGAGCGCATCCACAAGCTGGAGGGCTGCGCGCAGCTTCCCGTCATTCTCCTCACCGCCGAGCCGGAGCCCCAGTGGGTCTACAAGGGTGTGGAGATGGGCGCAGTCGACTTTCTAGTCAAGCCTCTGGCCCCCATCGCCACCCAGAACCGCATGAAGGCCATCATCGAGCAGCACTGGGGCAACGAGGAGGAGCAGAACGCCGACGCCCCTCCGGGCAAGATCTCCCTGCAGCAGGCGGAGATTCTCACCCAGCGCTGGCAGCGGAAGTTTTTGAGCTTCTGCCATAACCACGACATCACCTTCGCCAGCTACATCCAGCGGCTGCGCATCATCACCAGCGCCCTGGCCAACGCCTACTGTGAGCTGTTTCCCGAGTCCGGCCTGCTCCCCTACGACGCCAAGCTCATCAGCATGGCCGCCGGTTTTGCCGAGGTAGGCCAGCTGGGCCTGCCCGACGATATCATCTGGGGAGGTCCCGACCAGCCGGAGCCGGAACGGACCCAGTTTTTCCAGCACACCAAGCTGGGCGGGGAAGCCTTTAAGGATGGCCCGAAGGAGTGGGAGCCGCTGCTGACCTACTGCTCTGAGGTCGCCACCTACCACCACACCAATTACGACGGCACCGGCTACCCCACCAATCTGGCCCGGGACGCCCTTCCCCTGTCCGCCCAGTTGGTGCACACCGCCATGGTGTGCAGCGACCTGGCCGACCGGTATGAAGGCGAGCCCGATGTGTTCAAGATGGTCTACCGCGCCCTCTCCCTCCGGGTGGGCCGCACCCTGTCCCCCAACATGCTCAAGGCGGTGGACGCCTCCCGGAAATCGCTGGAGAACATCTTCCGCACCATGCGCCGCCAGAAGCGGACGGAGGATGTGGAGGAGAAAATGCGGGTCAGAGACGCCCTCACCGTCCGCCACGACTCCAAGGAGCAGCCCAAGGATACAGATAAGGGCAGGCGCAACAGCCTGTTCTATATCCGCAATATGAAAAAATAGTTAAGCGAAAGCCCGCCCCGAAAGGGGCGGGCTTATCTGTTCTTTCAGGCTGTTCCGGTCAGCCGGCCTGAATATCCTTGGCAATCGCGTCGTACACGGTATCCTGGTCCTCACACATGACCAGCAGGACTGTGCCGTCCTCCAAAGTATCCAGCTTGGCGTTCTTGGCGATATCGTACTGGTCGGCCAGATACATCTCAAAGCTGGCCATCTGGGTCTCCTTGTAGGTCTGGAGGGCCTGCTTCACCGTGTCGGCCTTGCCCTCTGCGGGCATGATGGCGGCAACGATATAGGCCTTGATGTTCATCAGGGACATGCTGATGCCGAAAGCGGCCATGTCCTCGGCCTTCAGACCCAGAAATTCCAGCAGCAAGGCGGAGTCATCGTCCTCCTTTATCTCGGAGACCACAGGGTTGTACTCCACGTTCTCGCCGCCGTTGGCGGTGATGGCGTCGGTATAGAGCTTGGTCAGCTCCTCCGGGGTCTTGGCGGACGCCCCCCCGGGCTTGCCGGAACAGCCGGCCAGAGCGGCGACAGTCAGAGCCAGGGCAAGGGCAAGAGATAAAGCTTTTTTCATTCAGATAATCCTCCGTCTTTTCATTTTAATGGGACCCTCTCCGGGCCCTCCATACAGTTGGACGGCATTTTTGAAAAAAGGTTCCGGCTTTTTTTAGCCAGACGCACTTAAAACCGGAAGATCGCGCCAATCACGGCGGCGGCAGCGATAAAGGCTACCGGGTGCAGCTTTTTCAGAGGGGTATAGCGCATACATACGAACACTGCCGCGCACAGGATCACAGCGGGCCAGCGGACGGCGAAAACATGCTCCGCCGTCCCTCCCACGGTCACCAGCACCGACAGGGCCACGCTCAGCCCGGCGGCGGCGATGAGGGCAGTGGATGCGGGCCGCAGGCCCCGGAACACCCCATCCACTGTTTTGGACTGGCGGAATTTCTGCAAAAATCCGGCGATGATGATGATAATGATGATGGAGGGCGTGATAAGACCCAGGGTAGCCAGCACCGCGCCGGGCAGGCCCGCCGCCTCAAAACCTACATAGGTGGCCATATTCACTCCCATGGGGCCGGGGGTGGACTCGGACACGGCAATCATGGTGGTCAGGTCGGCGTTGGTAAACCAGCCCGTCCGGGCCCCCATGTCCTGGAGGAAAGGAATGGTAGCCAGCCCGCCGCCCACGGCGAAAAGACCCACCTTGGCAAACTCAAGAAACAGCCGCAAGAAGATCATTTCCCATCACCGCCTTTCCTTCTGCCGTAGAGGAGAAAGCCCACGGCCCCGGCCAGCACGATGAGCACCGCCGGGGAGGTGAGGGTGTCCAGGACGGTCCCCAGAGGGCCGCAGGCCCCGGTATCGAAGCTGGCCGCCAGTCTCCCAAACGTGGCCAGAGCCAGCACACACAGGAAGATGGCGACGGCCGCTCCGTTTTTCAGGGTGGACTTGCCCAGCTTCACCACGCTGGAGGCGATGAGGGCCACCACGGCGGCGTTAATGCCCGCCAGGGCATGCCGAACTACCGGGATGTCGGCGAAGTTGGACAGGAAAGCGGCGATGGCGGTGATGATGATCAAGGAGGGGAACACCACCCCCAGAGTGGCCAGCACACCTCCGGGGACGCCCCTGTACTTGTATCCGATGAAGGTGGCCGTATTGATGGCGATGATGCCAGGGGTACACTGGCCCACGGCGAAATAGTCGGTGAGCTCCTCGTCCGTGGCCCAGCCCTTCTTCTCCACCACCTCCCGTTGGAGAATGGGCAGCATGGCGTAGCCGCCCCCGAAGGTGCACACCCCCACCTTGGCAAAGGTGAGGAACAGGTCAAGATAGATATTCACGGAAAAACGCCTCGCTTACACGTTAAATCTAAATAGAATGATATCCCCGTCCTGGACCACATATTCCTTGCCCTCGGAGCGGATGAGACCCTTCTCCCGTGCGGCGGCCATGGCGCCGCAGGCCATCAGGTCATCGTAGGAGATTACCTCGGCCCGGATGAAGCCCCGCTCAAAGTCGGAATGGATCTTGCCCGCCGCCTGGGGAGCCTTGGTGCCCCGGGTGATGGTCCAGGCCCGGCACTCGTCCTCGCCGGAGGTGAGGTAGGAGATAAGGCCCAGCAGAGTGTAGCTGGCCTTCACCAGCCGGTCCAGGCCGGACTCCGCCACCCCCAGGTCGTCCAGGAACATCTGCTTCTCTTCCCCGGGCAGCTGGGCAATCTCTGCCTCCAGCTTGGCGCACACGGGGATGACCTGGGCCCCCTGCTCCTTCGCCCGCTGCTCCACCTGCTTATAGTAGGGAACGGCAGAGGGATCGGAGAAGCCGTCCTCGTCCAGGTTGGCGGCGTAAATCACCGGCTTGAGAGAGAGCAGTTCACAGTCTGGGTACTCCACCCCGATGTCCACCGCCTCATAGCTCCGGGCGGACTTGCCGTCGTTGAGCCAGTCGCGCAGGCCCTCGAAGTCCGCCGCCTCCTGAAGGAACTTCTTGTCCCCTTTGGCCGCCTTCCTGGCCTTGTCGATGCGGCGCTCCACCATCTCCAGGTCGGCCATGACCAGCTCCAGGTCGATGGTGTCCATGTCCCGGACGGGGTCGCTGGACCCCTCCACATGGATGACGTTGTCGTCGTCAAAGCAGCGCACCACATGGACAATGGCGTCGGTCATGCGGATGTTGCCCAGAAATTTGTTGCCCAGGCCCTCTCCCCTACTGGCCCCCTTCACCAGTCCGGCGATGTCCACAAACTCGATGACCGCCGGGGTGGTCTTTTTTGGGTGGTACATCTCGGACAGCCTGTCCAGACGGGGATCGGGGACGGCCACCATGCCCACGTTGGGGTCGATGGTGCAGAAGGGGTAGTTGGCGCTCTCAGCGCCAGCGTTGGTGATGGCGTTAAACAGGGTGCTCTTGCCCACATTGGGCAGGCCCACGATGCCTAATTTCATAATTCTCTCTACCTCCTGATTTTTCAAGGGTTTCCGGTGCTTGAATGATGTCTACCACACCATTTATACACCATTTTCGCATTTAGGTATGTTTAGATATATAGAGTTATGGCCATCCAGCCACTCTTTGCTGCTAAGTTCACATCGCCTGCTTTCTATGATCTGATCCACATTACATCCCGCCACACCATCCGATTCAGGCGCTTTGGTGAGATTCAAATTGCTTTACTGCATGTGCCATAGAATCATCAGTCACATGAACATAGCGATCCATCGTCGTTTTTATGCTGGCATGACCGAGCAGTTTCTGCAAAACCTTTGGCTGCATACCACTCTCAATTGCCCGAGTTGCATAGGTATGGCGAAGCGCGTGCATACAAAATCGCTTGATTCCCGCCTCATCGCAAAGCTTATACAGGTGGGTATCATAGGAGCTGTTCTTGTTCGGCATCCCAGTTCGGAAATTGATGAAGACCAGATCTCGCATAATAAGCTGAGATTTGACACCCGTTCGCCGGTCGATATACTCCAGGGTTTGCGAGAGCATTGGAGATTCTTTCCGGGAAGCTCGACTTAACTCCACGCCCCGAAGTATCTCATATGCTCGGTTAGTCAAAGGGATCGTTCGATAACTTTGCTGGGTTTTGGGTGGACCAGCCCTCCAAAAGGCTTGTTTATGCCGATACTCTAGAGTCTTATTGACAGTCAAAGTCCGTTTTTCCCAATCAATAGCATCCCATGTCAACCCAATTAGTTCACCAGTACGCAATCCCGTTTCTAATATCAGTGCGTACTGCGCATAGTTATGTGACCTTTGTGCGGTTTCCAAGAATTTCCCCTGCTCTTCCACAGTAAGATACTTGATATCATCCACTGCTCGAACAGGCTTAGAGTAACGAACCCCATTCATAGGATGTTTAATAATCAGGTCATTCATCAATGCTGATTTGAACATGGTCCCCATCGTAATATATGCTTGACGAATTGTCGATCCAGCATAATCTGCTTCCATCCTGTTGAGGACGACCTTGCAGTGCATAGGTTTGACGTTCGACAGCAGCATACCACCAATCACAGGCTGAATATTGTGAACATACCGCTCCCGGTAGTTTCTACGAGTATTCGGTGCCAAGTCCGCAATCATATTCTCTTGCCAAAACTCAAACCATGTGTCCACAGTCATATCCGATGGAACAAGAATATTGTCATGCGTATCTGCAAATCGAGCTTCCTCCAACCAGTTCCGTGCCTCTGGAAGTGTAGGAACATACTTCTCGTGGCGCTTTCCATGCTTATCTACAAATCTTGCGTAATAAAAACCATCCTTCCTTTGGCAGATGCCCTTGCCGCATTCTTTCCCTTTTAAGTTCTTTCCCATGAGGTGCGCTCCTTTCCTACTATAAGAAAAAGAGCCAATGCAATGGCTCTATTTTATCATAATAGTCCATATATCTCAATAGGAACTGGCGTTAGATCACTGTTTTTTTGCTAACAAACTCTTCAAATTCTTTTCGCTTGACCAATTTCTTTGTACCTACATAGAGCACAAAAGGACAATTAGGCGTACGCAAGAGACTCTCAATCTTATTTATGCCGATATTACTATATTCTGCCGCTTCTCTAATTGTAAGCGTCATTTTCAAATGGATGGGAACCTTTTCAGCCTCTATAGCCACATTATGGTCCTCCCTTTATAGTTGATTTCAAAATAATTATAGAACGTGAGTAGCAGGTGGCAGTTGGCTGGACTGCTCCACGGGCCTTACCCCCAGGGCTTTACTGGTATCTCCCACAGCCTGCGACGGATTGGTTACCGCTCGGACCATGGCCAAGACAGCGTATCATGATTAAACATGTGGGTCATCGCCCTAAGTCGCCACAACTTATTTGTGTGCAATGTGCGGCTCACCCGTAACCTCCTCTCTTAGATTGGGATCATGGCCTGCTCCATTCACACGGCTTTCCCTCCACAGGACCACATGCCTAACGTACCTGCTATCTCTATGAGGGCCAAAGCCCTATTTATCAAGGTGCAGACGATGCCTTCCCAAAGGCTTTTCACGCCTTTTCATCCCCTTCCCCGAAAAATGTAACGGCTTTTGCCCACAGGCGAAAAATTCCGGCCCATTTATATAAATGAGCCGGAATTTTCCATTTTGGTGCCAAAATCATTAATATTTACATAACCATTATAGGTTTTGTACGTTCGAAATATCAGGAGATCTTTTAAAGTATTTTGTTGCAAAATGGGTGGAAAAGCAGAGCATATTAATAGATAATTTGATATTATCCTGCAAAGTAGGGATTGAAAGCCTCTATCTCAGCTTTATCGCCTTGCAATCATAACAAAGGCCGCACAATCTCGATTTAAGAGACTGTGCGGCCTTTGTTATGATTGGTCAAATAACTTGAGACTTTCGACCATAGCATCAATATCCCGTTCGCTGGGGCCAGGCGGTATTTCCGAAAACTGACCGTCTTCTGTGGGAACCACGGCCTTCCCTTCCATAAACTCACTCATAGAGGTTTTTACCATGTCCCGAACCATTGCCAATAACTGCTCTTTGGTATGAAGAGGCTGGTAGGTGATTTTAATCTTTGAACCGGGCATCTCCATCTCAGGATGGCGTTCCAGATAATCTACAACAGCCATGACGATGAAGTCGCTCTTTTTATTCCCCATCCGTTCTAAAAGGGAGCCTACTCGGGACTTCTCCTCTGTGTCAGCACGCCACTGGAGGGAAAATCGGAACCTATCATCCCTGCGCAAAGCCTTCACCGACCTTTTGGGCCTGCATTTGGCGTAGCTGGGCGGTAGCTAACATCCCAAATCCCACAGCATTGGCCTTTGGGTCTGCAACAAATTCAGCCTTTGCCACCTGAGAAGACGTTTCAATAAAGGGTCGGAACAGCGCTGCCCCACCGCCAGTGAAGATGGCAGGGGTAGCCCGCAGATCCACCTGAAGCTCACGGAGCTTATCCAGAATACCAGCCGCATAGCTTTTTACGGTGGTGCGGATGGTTCCCTGCACGTCATTGGGAAGGATCGTAGGTCGGCCTTGAATCACATCAGCGATGTGGTCGTCGTCGATCTTGATATCGTGAAGGGCACTGACCCGGCCAATGATTCCATTAGCCATAGGGATAGCGCCCATCTCCAGGCTGCGGCAAAACTGCATATCTGGCTGAACACCTCGCAACAGCAGTACGTCGGTAGTAAACCCACCAATATCCACAACGAAGGTACGGGGGTTCTTTTGAATAATCTGGGCCTGCGGAACCACGGCAGCGTAGGCTTGGGGATAAACCAGCACCTGTCGGATCATTAAACTGATCGGAGAATCGTTGAACTTGAACTGCACAATGCCTCGCTTGAAATAATCCGCAAAACGATTGCGTAACTCATAGTGCTCCGGTGGTAAGCCGATGGCCAGTTCTGCCTCAACCATAGGCTGCAGTGCGTCTCGCTGGCGCAGCTCCTTAGCAATGGCAAACAGGCTAAGGACGAAAAATCTCTCGTCCTTGGTCTTGTCCCGCATGTAGGGGATGCGCTCACCGGACAGTGTCCAGAATGTACCGCCGAACTCCAGTACATCTGTCTCCACCGGAGGCTTTACCGGGTAATCTGTTAAACCAGAGGTGAAAACAAAGCTTGGGGTTTTGATGGCCGAATTGCCATGGTCAATCGCAAATAGCATAATGGTCACTCCTATTCATTCAGATATTTTATTACACGGATACCAATACGTATTTGCAACGAAAATGAGTATGTTGAATTGAAAAGTTCTTACATCCTTCTGTCCTGAGAAATGAGTCTTGAGCACTCTTTTGTAATCCTCAGCGTACAGTTCCACCGCGAAAACCGAGCAGAAGGAGAACCACCCTATTTCTTCACGAGACTCTTTACGATAGCCGTTATATTTTTCAACTGTTCACTATCTAACTGCTTGAGGTATCCAATCAAATCTTTTAAGCGAGCTGGGTCTTCGGAATCATCATCGAAAAAATCCGCTGGTGTAATGCCTAAATAGTCGCAAATATAAAAAATCCCTGCGAGTGAGGGCATTGATTTTCCGGTTTCAATGTTATTGATATAACCTGGATTCTGTCCTATTGATAAGCTCATATCACGGGCAGAAACCCCTTTTTTCTCCCGCAGTTTTGCAAGTCGAAGCGAAAAGGCTTGTTCATCCATCGTTCTCACCACCTTCTGCCATATTGTAGCCCACATATTTATAATTTTCTTGGCTTGCAGCCCATTCTTGTGATAATATATGGGTTTATAGGCTATATAGCAAATAATATAGGGGGTTACAGACGATGAAACTAAAAACATGTTGCTTTACAGGGCATCGGCAGCTACCGAATAAAGATCAAAATCAGATTGCTCGAAAATTAGAATCTTCGATTGAGTTGCTCATACAATCTGGTTATCTTTATTTTGGCGCAGGGGGCGCTTTGGGCTTTGACACACTTGCCGCAAAAACAATCCTACAGTTACAAGAGAGATATCCACAAATACGGTTAATTCTTGTGCTGCCATGCATATCTCAGGCGAATCTCTGGCCAGCAGCAGACATAGCGGTCTATCAGAAAATTATGGAGCAGGCAAACAAAGTTGTTTATATTTCTCAAAAATACACCCCAGACTGTATGCTTAGGCGTAACCGTCATCTTGTAGATTATAGCAGTGTCTGTATCTGCTATCTGAATAAGACGACTGGCGGCACCGCCTATACAGTTAAATATGCTCAAAAATGTGGACTGCAGATTATTAATATTGCAGAGGGGCTCTCGATGGAAACTTAACAGCAGCAAAAGAGCGAGACAGCACAGCTGCCCCGCTCTTTTGCGTAGTAAGATACTGTTAGTCCAGATGGTGCTTCATCATAAAAAACTCCCAGATATAGTCATCCATGCCATTGTATTCTGGCGACCACAGGTAGGTGCCAAAGGTCAGTGGCAGCCCACCCAAGAGTTGTATCAACTTACTGTAAGCAGCTTCCACATGCCAGTTCTTCAAATAATCCATATCAAAGCAGGTCATCACATGGCGAACTCCCAGCTCCGTCAGCTCGTTCAGGGCCTTCTCCAGATAGTGGAGTGAGGTAACCCCGGGAATAGCCAAAACAGTCTGCCCAGTGAAGAAATGGACGATATCCGCTTTCATATACCCTTCAATCAAATAAACACATTCTTGAACAGGGCCAGCCATATGGCACCAGTTTTCAGCCCCCACACCATCCTTTTTGTCTATGCTGGAAAAAGTGAGGAATTTTCCGCCTTTACTCATTTTTTTGTCCAAACGAATATGAATACTTTGGATTCGGCCAAGTCGGTCACGACAAGGGATCATGATGCCCCGCAGGTAAATAGCCATTGTCCAACGTCCATCCCCATCCCGGTAAAAGCCGGGGACTCCAAACAGCTCATGTCCCTCCATAATCAGTTCCTTTGCTAACGCATGAAACCCTACAAGTGGTGTTGTTCGATATCCCAGCCGGTCAATCTCTTGATTGGTCAGGCCACGCCCCCGCAGATTGTCCCTATGATCCGAAGCCAATGTTAATTTGCTGAGGAGCGCCCGGTAAACACGATCTCTCGTTTCGATATTGACCAGTGGGGCTTGGGGTATCTCTGCCGGTCCTGACCTGGGTTGTACTCGCTTCCGGCCTCTTGCTTTACCAGAGTAGCTGCTTTCTTTACCACCCAACCGCTCCGTCAAATCTTGATGTACTTTATCCCGCGGCACGCCAGTATAGTAAGCATAGAGATCAAAAACTCCACCCTCAAACTGACCACATTTGGGACAGCGGAACACATTGCGCTTGAGGTTGATATTTAGATGCCGCTTTCTTGATCCGACATGGTCACAAACTGGGCAGGGGATATTATAGGAACTCCGGTCCATAGGCGGCTGTGGAATTGGCAGGAGCGGCAGGATATCGTTCATTTGATAGCGCAGTTCCATTACCACTCACCCCCTTTCCTCGGTGTCCTGTGTGGCGTCGCCCCGTTTTTTATATTCTTCATTTCATGATAAGGGTTCTGTTTCCCGAAAAACCGCAGTATAGATATCCGTTTCATCACAGCTTTCCTTTGTCAATTCCAGCAGCGAAAAGCAGCGTCCATACTCCTGAAAACTCTCAGTGGAGATGCGGTCCGGGGTATCTTCCGGGGACAGGCAGTAGACCTTACAGATTTGGAGCTGGTCAAAACTGCCAACAGTATAGGACTCCACATAGTCCGGAGTGTAGTAGGCCCCTGGTCGTGGATCAGGTTTGCACACAGAAATAGCTACCCACAGCCAGAAACCAATAACACCTGCAATGCCCAGGGCACAGGAAATTGAGCGCACAGTTTGTTTCATAGCTTGTCCTTTCCGGGGGCCGGCGCAAAACCGGCCCCCTTGTTTGTTCAAGCGGTAGCCTTGACCGCCTCGTCACAGATCAGCTTGGCCGCAGCTACAATTTCAGCGTTGCCGGTAAACTTGGTGGCCACCCAATGCAGCGCTTTGGGGTCGATCTGTAAGACTTCTCCCAGCGTCTTGCCGTTGTACTTGGCAATTGGGCAGGCAACCTTCAGCGCCTTTTCAAAAGGCGTCAGTTCGGGTTCTCTCGGCTTGGCTGCCGGGGCTGCCTGGACCGCAGGCGCGTCGGACACCGGAGACGGTACGCTCCCAGCAGAGGCGTCTGCGGGGTCACCACTCCACATGATACTGCCCAGCTCATCTACGACCGGTGCGTCAAAGGAGTCACCAGCGGCTCCAAACTGGAGCCCAAATCCAGCGTTGCGCAGGGCAATGCCCACTGCGGCAGTCTGCGCCCACTCCCGGGGAGATACGGTGGGCTTATCCAGCAGATAGCCTCTGGAGGCTGTGGCCTCGGCCAGGAACTGTTCCACCGGTGCGGAATAATGGGGATAGATCCGAGCCGTAGCAACAAAGCAGTCCTTCCCCGCTGTGACAGAAACTGCGATACGCCCCTCGGGGTACTTCAGCCGGAACCAGCCAATCTGGACCATGACCGGAAGCCGCAGTCTCTTTTCGCCGCCGTTGGGGCTGTTCAGATCGGTATACTCCACCGCCAGTGCAGAGGGGTCGAACCCTTCCACGGCGTTAATTTTCTGCAGGGCCTCCATAGCCATCTGCTTCGCTTGGGTATTTTCCATAGTCATGACGCAGGCACCTCCTTCTTTTTAATGGGCACAAATGTATTTCGGAACTGAAGCCAAGCGGGAAGCAGCGTCTGGATCACCTTGCCGATCTCGTGACTGTAGCTATCCGGGGCGGACGGTGAAAAACTGGAAAACCGCTTGCGGTAATCTTCGATCACCCTCCCTAGGTTATTCTGGGCAGCGTCCCGCTCCTTCTGGGTATCAGGCCCTCTGTTGGGACCGTAGCGGCGCTCCAAGGCGAGGCACTGCACGTAGGCATCCAGCATCTTATAGTGTCCCAGCAAAAACTGGGTCTCCATGGTGACCGGAGCCGTCCTGCAGAACATCTGGCAGGTTTCCAGCACACCGATCCGATACACAATCTCACCGTGCCGCCAGATAACGTCAGCCGGAACGCCGCCCTTGGCAATGCGCTGATCCATCTCGCTGCGGAGGTTATAGAGGTTTTCAAGAACAGTTGCCATATTTTCTTCTCCCTTCACGATTTTGCTGTTTCGGTAATACGGGAAGCCAGCATGGTGTTGCGTCTCTCTGTATCCGTCGTCTGGATAGCCTGGATAACCGCTTGCCAGTCGCCAACAATCTGCGCTCTGCGCTTGGCGCGAGTAAGCCCGGTATAGACCAGAGGGCGCTTGAGCATACGTCCATGGCAATTCTGGATGCTGAGCAGTACAGAGTCGTACTGGCCGCCCTGGGATTTATGGATCGTGGTAGCATAGGCAAGGTCAAGGTGGCTCAAACTCTCCTTATCCTCATAGGATACAATGCGGTCATCATGGAAGTCCACTTCTACCAGGAAGCTATCGCCGTCCCGCTCAATTTTGCGGATATAGCCGATGTCGCCGTTGCTGACCTCATCCCGATTCTTGGTCTGCATGACCTTATCCCCTAGACGGAAGATGCGCTGGGCCAAAGCAAGTTCAGGCTTGTTCAGGCCAGGCGGATTGACCAGGGCACGCAACCGTTCATTCATACTTCGTACGCCGGTCTCAGTCTTGGCCCGGAACGGGGTAAGCAACGCCACATTGTCCACGCCATATTGTGCCACCTCCTGCATATACAGCCGCTCCAGCCATTGGGCGGACTGCTGAATATCGGCGGAACTCCAGAATTGGAAGTCCCCATCAAACTGGAGACTTGCATTGCCGTGGCGGATACGCTGGGCGTTTTCGGCGATCATGCTACCCTCACTCTGGCGAAACACCTTGTCCAACATGACCATCGGGATCCTGCCGCAGCGCAGCATTTCACTGAGTACCGCGCCCGGCCCTACGGATGGAAGCTGGTCGGCGTCCCCTACCAGCACCAGCCGGCACATCGGCGGCAGTGCATGGAATAGATACCAGGTCATGGCCATATCCAGCATACTCACCTCGTCTACCAGTACCAGATCGGCGTTCACCAGTTCTGGCATGGTCAGGGTGTTGGTCTCACCGGCGGTCAGGTTCAGCGCCTTATGGACGGTGCAGGCGGGCAGTCCGGTGCTCTGCTCCAGCCTCCGCGCCGCACGGCCCGTTGGCGCACAGCAGATGATGTCCGCATCTGGAAACGCTTTGCGGTAGATGTTTAGAAACACGCGCTGGATAGATGTTTTGCCGGTACCAGGGCCGCCGGAGATAATACAGAGAGGTGATGCTAGGGCGGTCTTAACCGCCTGCCGCTGTTCCGCTGCCAAAACAAACCCCAGTTCCTCCTGCTGCTGATCAATCTCGTCATCCAGGTCCCCAATATAGGGCAGGCTGCCCCGTTGGAGCATCTCTCGAACGCATTGGGCGGTGCCATTCTCGGCTTCGACCATGATGGGCCGGTAAACGTGGCTCTGATACAGAGCCAGCCGATCCGCCTTCAGCATCTCAAAAGCCTCGTTGGCAACAGCTATGCGGTTCAGACCCGGCGTGCGCAGCAGTTCCACCGCCTGCCGGACAAAGTGCTCTTTGTGCAGGCACAGATGTCCCTTTTGCTCAGCAACTTCCAGTGTATGGAGCAGTCCAGCAGCGACACGCTCAGGGGCTGTCCTGGGAATACCCTGACGTTCCGCCAACCGGTCTGCCACCTCAAATGACAGCAGCCCTTGTTCAAACACCTCATAGGGACGCTCTTTCAGCAACTCCTCCGCCCTGATACCCAACTCCTTTTGCATACGAACGGCTTGCCCAGCGTTGACGTCCAATGGTGCCAGCATGGTGATGATCCGCCGGGCGCTTCGAGTCTCCAAGTATGAGTCTCGAAGCTGTTCACAGTGCTTACTACTGATGCCGGGCACCTCACGGATGCGGTCCGGGTCATTGTCCAAAACTGTCAGGGTATCGTCCCCAAAGGTATTGTAAATACGCTCGGCCAGCCTCTTGCTAATACCACGGATCAGGCCGGAGGAGAGATAGGTAACGATCCCATTCTTGCCGGGTTCAATAATCTCCTCGTAGGACTCCATCATAAACTGAAGCCCATATTTGGCGTCCTTTCTCCATCTGCCAACCATGTCCACCTTCATCCGCTCCATGATGGGCAGGTAGTAGCCCACTACCGTGATGCTGTTCAGCTTATTTCCCTGTCCATCCAGTACAGTCTCACAGGGCGCATAGAGCGCCACGGTGTAGCTGCCCTTCTGGGCATTCTCAACACTCTTGGGGTAGATCAGTCTGAAAAATTTACACTTCATCTCACCCTCCTACACCAGTACCAGTTCGGTAGTGGGGATATAGACGGTCCGCTCCTCCAGCGAATGGTTCTGGGCGATATACAAGGCCTCCACTACTATGTCATCTGCGAGCCGGTCAAACTCCTGCACCAGTTCTGTCCGTTGCTGGAGTTCGTAGATGGACCAATCCTCAAAATCTTCATCCATGTCAACGCTTCGACCTGGATAAGAAAAAATTTTTATGGGCGGTTTAATGAAATCCACACGAGTCCCTTTATTACATACCCCGCACCGAGTCCCGGTTTTTGCTATGGAAGTATAATTTTTTTGTCCGCAATAGGTACAGTAGGAACGATATTCGCTGGGTTCGCTTCCGCCTTCGTATAGAACCAGATAACCACCACTGCGGCCGTTCCAGCCGGCCTGCCACAGATAGTTGTGTCGGCGGTTGAAACCCTCAATCAGATCATTGAGCTGGTAATAGAACTCAGACACTTGGATTAAATCCCAGAGTTTGTCTGTCATCTCCCGATCTAGGCCAAGATTGTAGAGCTTCATGTTGCAGGCGTAAGAAGTGCTTCGGTTCCAACTGCGCATTGTGTCATACCGAAAATGGCCTGATAGGTAGGCTGTCATCTCCGCTCGGGATCGCTTATCCACACGTTTAGAGAAAAGATGCCGGCTGGAGGGCCCTTTTTTGCTCGACACCACGCTGTCACCTCCTGTAAAATAAGCACAGGGAGGCCGCAGTTGCGGCGCTCCCCGTAGGTATATGTTTCCTATGTGGGCTGAACAAAAACCTTGAGCTTCCGGCTCTCAGAGGATTTAAGAGCAGCCTGATAGATACTGGGGTGCTCTTTTTTGAGGTAGCCGGAATCTACACGGCGCGTGACCCTTGTTACAAAGTCCACCAACAAGGTATCTGTGGTGGTAGATAACACACCATGCTCATGGGCTTTCATCAATTCCGCAATTCGAACGCTGTGTGCGTCAATTTTCGCCTCGTTTTCTTTCAATTTCTGCTTTAATGCAGTATTTTCATCCTGGAGTGCAACAATTCCACGCAGAGATTTCTCATATTTCATGGGGAACTCGATGGTCGGCAAGCCCTTCTGGCTTGGACCACAAATATTTGCCAATGCCTTCAAAGCAAGTGCGGGATCCACCTCTGTCATAGCGGGCGGCTTATCATGCCGCAGGCTCCAAATCCATTGATCCAGCCGCTCAAAGATCATGTCCTCCTTGGCTTTATCCCGAATCAGATCTGGTGTGGCTAGGTCATTATCCGGATTGTTGCCCCAGAGGGCAGAGAAAGCGCCAAAATCTAAGTCCATTACAGCCAGATAGTAACGTAGCTGAAACTCATAATAGAGCGGGTAGGCGCCATCGGCCCAGTCGCCAGCCTTGTGGTAAGTGCAGCTCTTGCACTCCAGAACACCGGGCTTGCCATCGGCTTTGCGGATGATTCGCCGGTCAATATCCGCCAAGGCATATGGAAAGTCTGCATGTTGATACATATTGGTATCATCAATGACAGTGTCTCCCGTCCTCTCAGCATAAAAATGGGCTGCAATCGGCTCAAGCATGTGGCCCATCTGCAACTGCAAAGGGTTGGGCTTATCTTTTGGCTTCATACGGCCCTTTTTGACCATCCACAATTCCAGTGGAGTGGTCCACGGTGACAGGCCAAAGATTGTGGCCACATCACTGCCGCCAACAGTGTACTCAATATCCCCCTTGGGACCATGTTCCCGGCACTCCAACCAGCGCTTTTCATCCATTCCCGCACAGTCGCACAAAATAATTGGCGCGGCCATTACCAGCTCACCTTCTTCGCCAGGTCATAGTCGCTCCAGCGCAAGGTGAGCGCCCGAGCCATGTTCTCCTGGAGCGACAGCAGCTTGCTCTCAGGTGCACCGCTGACTTTCAGGTTGAACGGAATCTCCTGCATGGCAATGAACACGTCATGGGCGGAGGCCGGGTTGTCACCATTGACTGTTTCAAACATGGCGATGGCCGCAATCGCGGCCTTCTTAGGCATAGCCAGTTTTTTGCACACAGCGGTCATGGCGTTGATCGGGTAGTCCAAGTGAATGGTGAGCAGCTTACTCAGCTGGGCGACAGAGTCACCAAACTGGGCGAACAGCATATCCAGATCGTCCACAAAGTCGGGAACCTTGGACTGCCGACGATGCTCGACGGCTACCATACCGCCGATGTGGATGGGGTACTGAAGACCCATGAGAAGTGCCGAGACTTTGGCTGAGGCTACGCCAGTATCTGAGGTGGAAAAGCGGATGCCAGGCATCAGTTTGGCCGCCAAAGCTTTTTTCCCTTCCGCCTCCAGCATTTTCTCATAGGTGCTGAGAAGGGTTTCTTTTTGGTCAGGCAACTTCCAGGATGCGCTGGTGATGGCATGGTCGGAATAGCCGGACTCGAACTCGTTACCCGGAAACCGCTCGTCCATTTTCTTCTGCAGCCCATCCAGCAGCTGGTCGATCTCCAGGATGGAGTAGTCCCGGCTGTCCCCGGAATGGGCTGCCGACACCTTCTCACCTCGAATCAGCAACAGGGCGCTGTCTTTGTGCAGTTCCAGACAGGAGTTAAGCACTTCAGCCAACTTTGTCCGCGCGAGCTTGGGCAGGGCGGTGCCGTTGATCTTGGCCCGATCCAGCAGGCTCTTGTAGGCAGTGTCTCGTAGGGGGAAGTACCGGCCGCCCACTCGGATGGCCAAGCCTAGGTTTGCTGCCGTGTCGGCGATGGCCTCTTGGCTGACAGAGGGGTCGAAGCCAGATTTGTCCCCATAGAGCGGAGACTTCGTGTCCAGTGCGGCCACACGAAGGCTTTTGACCTCGCTGCGTTCCCACAGACTGGCCTTGCACTGCTCTTCGTGGTAAGCCAGCAGGTCCGGGAACTGGTTGAACTGGATGGAATAGCTGTCTAAGCATTGTTTTACCATTTTCAATTTCTCCTTTTCTGTTTGATTGTGGCAGACTGCCCTAAATATACAAAAACAGCGTCTCTTCTCGGGACGCTGCATTTGCCAGTATGAAGTTGGCGCGGAAAACAAAAAAGTGCCATTTGCAAACATGCAAATGGCACTTCGTTACACGGAAAACTATGCGCACTTTTCTTGCGGCACTGATACTGTATGATACGATTATACCATCCGCAAAGCGTTCCGTCAATGCTGAAACTACAGTTTTGGCTCAGTACGCAAATAAAACAACCATAATCTGCTCTAACTCTGTAGCATTCATTCTGTAACCGCAATACTAAGCATATTTTTTCAGTGCCCAAACGCCCCTTCCAGAACGGCAAAAGACATTGGGATGATACTGCAGAGTCTGACGCACTTTGTCCTTCCAGTGCTGTTGCTGCTGGGCACGCTTATAGCTGCCCACCGCCTCATAGATCTGCTCCAAGGCAACAGGGGTATGGAAGGACTCCATAGCGTCAGCTATAATATCCCTCCATGTGGCACCGGGCATATCCCGGATATCGCCCTGCAGCCGGTAGGTCATCAGCAATGGATAGGTAAGCGGCATATCCTTCCGCAAAAGCAGAACATATTCATGTACAATGGGAATAAACTTGCCGCTATAGCTGCGGCGGTCGGAGACGCAGTTGTGCTGGGTCTTGATAACGACATTCTCTAGTGTACCTGGCTTGGTCAGTTCAAAGAGCATACTCAAAAGGCGTCCCTTCTTCTTGACGTCGCCCACCAGCACAGCCATGCGGCCGCCCTTCTCCAGCGCACAGAACTGCTTCATCATGCAGTAATTCATAGCCTGGACAAAGCCTTCCCAGGTTGGAATCCGGGAAAGATCAAAGCGGCGAGGGTCATAGCCGTACCGCTGTTGTACATCTGCTGCCCGGTACATGACATCCGAATACTTGATGATATCCCAGTATGGCGGATGCCAGAAGATAAACTGTGGCCGCTCAGGGATGTCACTGTGGAGCAGGTCAAATCCGCTGTGCAAATCGTAGGTGTGGCTGTGGATGCCCATGGTGCGGGCGGCGTCGCCGGTGGTATTGCTGCCGCACATATAGTCGCAGATCTCCTGGACGCCGAAGTGGGCAATCAGATCCTCAATCAGTTTTGGAGAACAGTTGCCGCGGTATTTGTTATTGCCGCCCTCACCACGCTCCGGGTAGGATACGACGGTGGTTAATGCGTTCCTTTGGTTCGTCATCATGACAGATGACAGCCTCCTTTCTGTTTTAGATAGCATAAGGAGACTGTGGGGAATGTCCACAGTCTCCTTGATGGTGTTGTGATTTCAGTTCGATAAAATGAGGTGTATCCGCCCTTGAACAATCCTACTCAGGGCATCCAATCTTTCTTGCTCCGCATGGATGCGGGGGTGCTGCTGAAACGTAAAGCCCCGCAGCTCCATCAGGTCCCGGCGAATATCGTCCGTCAGCAGACCTTTAGCGTTTCGGATGAAGTCCTGGCCCAGTCTGGGCTTGCATCGCCGCAGATACCAGGACGGGTCTGCCAGTTGGTCATTGTCCAGCTCCGGCAGCAGGCTCCGGTTATGGTCGAACACCGGAGCCATCCCCTGGATCTCCAGGGTATCCGTATCAAAGAGCACACCGAAGTTTCCATAGTGGCGGTCCGTATTCAGTATAATAGCGTCCAGTACACACATCCGCCGGAACGCATCTCCACTGCCAATGCTCTCGAAATAGGCCAGCAGTTCTGGCATGGTACGCTCCTCTCCGCAGAAGACCGCGCTGGCCTTCGCCAGGCCCTCGGCCTCATTGGTAAAGAGCGGGCATTTACTGACCAGTTTCTCCCGGTAGTAGCCCATGTCATAAGGGACTGCCCCTGGGCACAACCGGCCCGACAGTTGCGCGGCCAGATACTCAGAGAGCGGTTCGATCTCATAGTGTGCGCTGCCGCTCTTGTAGAGAAAGATGCCGCTGCCCTCCCGTTTCCAGCACTTGGCGTAGTATCCGTCTGTCCCGAACTCCGGGGATGTGGAGGACAAGTCTGTCTCACTGATGATACCGTCAAAGGCAGCCTCACCGATGATCTCGCTGAATGGATTGGTATAGAGGGATACCTCCTGCCAGGTCAGCGGCGAATCCGCTTCCCGCACCCAGAAGGTATCGTTCAAGGACAGGGCGTGGGTGACACGAAGGAACCCCTCTATATCATCACACCCATATTGCTCCAGCAGCTGCTGGATATGCTTGCGGTGCTTGGGGGCTTTCCGCTGGTCCAGGAACGCCGGCAGGCCTCGGTAACCAATCGGCCGGAGTGCGGTGAACCACTGGTCTTCAAAGAACTCCGGCTCGTCGAACTCGTTGCGCCGACAGTGGAATGCCAGCATAGGGAGCTCTTTATTAAGCAAAATGTAGTCCGTTTTTCCACCATGAGTTGCCATTGCCTGGGCCTCCCTTCTTTCTGGATGGTCCCATTATACACAGGAACAGCCTTTTTCGCAATGATAGGATTTCTTCATCCGCCATTTTCCACTGATTGATAGTCAACATCAATCGGAATGTCGGTCAGGATCCGAACATAACGGCCGAATAGCTGTACTATCTGTTCTTCGGTCAAATCACGCTCGCTATTCTTTAACTGCCAGGGATAGCTTGGAGAATACAGCAAGTAGGCAACGCTATCAAAATTATTACAGGCTGTCATTTGAATTCCCTCGGCCTCCTCAATCACCTTCTGGAGAAGTGTGGCCAGTCCCAAAAGGTAATCCTGGTCAAACTCCATATAGTCATCCCAGGTTGGCTCGGTTATGTTTGCTTCAGTCAGCCATCTCTGTATTGTGGCATGGAATTCAGGGGCATGGTTCAGCAACTCCTGCAGTTTTCCCACATCCTCTTCTTTGATATCATCAACGCATATACCGTAGCCATAATTATGCCATGTACTATAGCTCATACCTTGCCCTCCTTATGTTTCTCTTTGATAGCATGTACCCTCAGTTCCCTGTCGGTAAGAAATCGCTCAGAATTATCCCAGAGGTACTTACGGGCAAAAAAGGTCAGCGTCCCGCCCAGCTTTCCGAAAATCTGCATTTCGGACAGGGATGTCCCCAGCGTTTTATAAGTTCCCAGGCGCCACAGTTTCTTCTCCCCATCTTCTGAAATGCGTCCCTTCGCATAACAGACGAGGTAGATGCCCTCGTTGCCGCCGAAATTGACATCAGTGATGAAGACAAAGTCATCACAGGTGATTTTGGCAGGACCGTCCAAGGTGTACGGCTGAAAATAGTCCAGAATTGCTTCAGCTTCAGCAAAATGTCCGCTGTCTACCGCCATTTGCTGGATAGCCTTCATGAAAGATTCTCTGGTATCCCGGTTGATCTTTATCTTGATGTGCGGGTCATCCTCGACATACTCTTTGCAGGTTCTTGCAGTAGAGCTGCCTTGAAACTGTCTTCTTACATATTCAGAAGAATGCCCACAGCTGATTGTCGGATCATTTCCAGAACCAATAATGTGCCGCCAAGCACACCACCAACACATCGGTTGTTCACATTTCATCTTGACGCACCTCCTGAGCAGCACCTGTATCCGCAAAGTGGTCCGGCATCACGAAAAACTTGTCCCGGCTCAAAAGGCCGAGCATCGTCAGCGCCTCCATAAAGCCAAACAGCTGATGGCAGGCTGTGTCCGGGTTAACCACAGAGTAATGCTGGTTTTTGATCTCGCAGCGAAGACGTTTCTCGCATTTCGTAAGAAGATGTTCTGTGAACTCTGGGCTGCTCCATACCAAACTCTTGCAGATGATCCAAACGCCATAGTCATCGGCATGGCTGGAGGAGACCTCCCGATGGGTCAGCTTGGAGAGCAATGCAAAAAGGTGGCTACTGTCCACACAGTCATCATCAAGGAACATCAATACATCCACATCCTGCAGATCGAGACGCTCGCAGATTTTCTCACTGAGTGTCTCGTCCATCTCCTGGTCAGTTTTGATTTGCATATCCCAATAGTAATAGTCCTGTCTGTGCAACGAGACGGTGTATCCAGAACCCAATTCCGTGTTTACAATCTCTTGGAGCTGCGCCGTCAATTCGTCCCAACCCAAGTAGACCGTTTCATACTCCGGCGTATGTCCATCGTTGAGCAGTTGTGCCAGACCAGCGTTCCCCTGCATCAGCCAGACCCCGTATTCTTTGTCGGTCAACCCCAAAAGGTCTTGCAGGGACTGACGCGCTACCTTTTCTTTATGCCAAATTTCAACCCATGCGTCGATGGCGCTGATGGAACACTGCCCAGTCTGAAACAATTCTTTGAATGTCATAAAATAACCTCCGATTTTTGAATGATACGAAACATGAGGGGAGAAGGCACTTGGCCTCCTCCCCTCAAACACCAGCCCTTTAGGCCGTCAGATAATGGATGTTCCGGCCCACCACACGGGCAAGCGTCATGTAGTCCGGCACCAGCTTTTCTTTCTCCTCCGCCGTCTTGTGTTCAGCAGGCGTACCATCAAAGCTCAGGGTAATAAATTCCCCAGGCAGGATCAATGCGCCGCGGCCGGGGTCATAGCTGCAGTTGGAAGGATTGAACACAGCATTGACGCCACTCTTCCTCTTATCGTCCCACAGATAGATGTAGGTCTCGCTGTCCAAGTCGAAGAGATCCAACTGCTCGTTTTTTGCAACCATGGTATCCCCATTTTTGAAATGTAGTGTGATGTTGTAGTCCTCCGCGTTGGTGTTTACGATATTCAGGTCGAGGATTGCCTTCTCAAAGGGCTCCCCCAGACGGAGTTCAAACGCAATAGCGCGCAGGCAGTCATAGTTAAGGGAGACCTTTTTGGAAAAGAGGATCACCTTTTCGATCTCTGCATGATACTGGCTGCCCAGTTTATCGGTAAGATACGCCAGAATCTCCTCCGGGGTCGGGTAGTCGAACCGAAAATGGTAGTGGAACCGCCCCGGCCGGTTGATCAGGTAATCGTTCAGACGGTGCAGGCTGTTGCAGGTGATGATAAACAGCTTTTTGCCCTGAGCCGTGCCGTCGAACAGGCTGAGCAGCCTGGACTGCGGGTTAGCCTCATTGTCGCCGGCACGAATTTCGCCGAAGGTCTTGTCAAATTCATCAAACAGGAATACAGCCTCCTGTTCGATGGACTCGATATAGGCAGCGATGCCTGGGACAAACTGGTCGATGATGATGACCGGATGCCCGGCGGCAACCGCCTGCTCGCACAGGCAGCGGGCGAAGAGGGATTTCCCAATGCCCTTGTCGCCGCTCAGGATGACGCCCATGTTCCGCTGGAACAGAGCGAAAGCCTTCAGAACCTTGTTGACCTTTTCTGTGTGGACCCCATAGACCTTCTCCTGAACAGCCAGGTCGGTGCGCTCCTCCAAATAGAACCCGGACATCTGCGCAAAGCGCACGGTGTAGGTCTTGGCCGGAAGGGCGTCGTAGGCTTTCAGGGAATCGTTGTGGATCTCATACCGGGTCCCAATGCTGATTGCTTTCATAGTGTTATCACAACTCACTTTCTTATTTTAGACTGCGATATTGATTTGTTTTGCACGTCCCCAGTGGTTCAGGAACTTCCGCTCTTCCTGGGTGATGCTGCGCCGGTTCATACCCTGCGCCTGGCAGATGCTTTGTCCGCACAGCTGGAGTGTCACCAAGGACTGCCCCGGTGCGCTTCTGCGCCGCAGGAACAGGATATGGCACTCCCCGGAGGCGACACGGTCGATATAGTCCCCTACACAGTGGCTGAGGTTGATTCCCTCGTCTGCCAACTCCCGGGGCTCGGTGGGCACCACAACACAGTAGCCCTGAGCGCTGTACTCCAGATCCTTGACCTGTTCGGCCTGTTCCGCAAAGTTTTGGCACTGCTCCGCCGCGCTGGCCAGGTTGACCTTTAGCGACATCACATCATGGGCGGTCTTGAAATGCTCCGGGTACTTCTCCTTGACCTTGCCATAGAAATTTTTTTGCATGGAGAGATAATCCATGTATTCCCGGAAGAATTGCCCATTCACCTCGCCATAGCCCTGCCGGTAGAGGTCAAAGCAGAGATAGTCGATGAACCGCCGCAGGTTGATATTGTACTCCGACTCCATGATCTTCGAGAAATTGGAAACCTCATATCCTGCATTGTACTGATATGATGAATCAAACCGGATATCACGCACGCCGGATCGAACCAGTTGCTCAGCAAAGTACATGGCCTCGTTGGCGCCGTAGTGTTCCTCAATCCAGAAAATGACAGGGATACAGTTCTGATATTTCCCGCTGGCAGTGCCCTGCGCCGGGAACAACTGTGCCACCCGCGTGAACAGACGCTTATTCTGCTCCCAGTAACGCACATGTTTCTTAGGCTCCTCCGGGCTGATAGGCACATTATGGCGGCACATATCCGAAAGTGTCTCGTCCTCAATCACTGTAGTGATAAAGTCGGCGGACTCCTTGAACACAGCACCAAGCCAGGTTACCTGCTGAAGGCTGATGAAGCTGTCCTTCAGGTCCCGGAGGAACGAGCGCAGGTTTGCGTTGGTCACCGGATCAATAGCACCACTTTTGCAGTCGCGGATATAGTAGAGGCCCTGACTGACCAGAATCACCAGTTCCCTGCGAATCTTTTGGGTCTGACGCCGCAGGATAAAGTCGGTGTTGTTCTGCAGTACCACTTCATAGGTCACAGTGGGCTTTCGCTGGGCACCGTCCAGGTTAATAATATAATCTTTCAAAGAAACTGCGGGTGTGTTGACAGTAGCTTCCGACATAACTGTAACCTCCTGTTTGTTTTTTTGATATGTGTTACCACACTCTAACAGGACGCCGGGTTCCTGGAATTGCGTCCAGATAGTAGACCTTGATCTTATCCAGAGCGGCCTTGACCGTGCGCTCCCGCTTGGACTCCTGATCGTCCAGATAGCGGATAACGGCCCTGCGCTCCTCTTCATCCAGACGGGACAGTGCCTGACGCATGGCAGACGACAGTTCTACAGTCTCCTTTTTGGGCTCCGCAGCCAGGAACCGATCCATCCCCTCCGATTGATCCAGGGACACAACAACAGGCCTTTCCCGATTGCCAAAGCCTGTGAGTCCGCAGGGCCGGTGCTGCCGCTTGATGGTCAGCACGGCGTACTGCAGCTTCATCCAGATATGGGCCTGGATGCACTCAGACCGGGTGGGGTCGAAGGTCTCGATGGCGCTCAGGGCGGCCATGGCCAGCTCCTGATATACGTCGTCCCAATCCAGGCGCATAGCACAGATCAGTGCCCAGTTGCGCCGCATTACCCTGCGGATCATGCCCTCGTTATCCATAAAAATTTCGTTTCTCTCAATGAAATCCATGTTGTACCTCCTCGTCGTTGTTAGAGAACGGCAGGGCAAGGCCGAATACCGGCCTTGCCCTGGTCTGCTTATACGCGGATAAACCGCTTGATGATGCCGGCCAGCTTGGCCGGCAGTTTGGTCAGATCGCTGATGTCCAGGAAACTGTCACCATAGATCCGCTCAATGTTCTCCTTGTCGCTCCCAATGGCGGCAGCCACGAAAAGGATGCCCTTGCGCTGATATTCCTGTTTGACACCGCGCAAGTCCTCCTCGGCAGCCGTCCCATAGTAGTCGGTATCCGCCGGCTGGCCGTCGGACACCAGCATTAGCAGCTTTACATCCTCGCTACGCCGGGACAGCTGCTCCGCCACATAGCGCAGAGCGGCCCCGTCGCGGTTGCTGCCTCGGGCGGATATATCCATCATGCGGTAACGGTCATCCCGGTCGATGGCGTCAAACTCCGCATAGGAGTATAGATCGACGCCGCTTCCAGTGGAGTGGCCATAGACCATAATGGGAATACCCAGGGCCTGACAAAAGTCGTAGAGGATGATAGCGGTAGCGCGGGCGTAAGTAGCCCGGTCACAGCTGCACATACTGCCTGATTCATCCAGCAGTAACCCTACAGAGAGGGCCGGGATCTCGTTTGGAAGCGCGTTTTTGTAGAAGACGCGGCCATCGTTGCGGCTCAGTGCGTGGATATCCAGACGGCGGCCCATCAGAAGGCCAGTCTGCTTCCCTCCCCGTCGGCTGTCGTGCATCTGCTGCAGAACCGACTTCTGCAGCTGTTTGGAAATGTGGAGCAGGTCACCGGAAACCTCCTGGTACTGCTCTTTCAAATCGTCATCCACCTGGGCTATCCGATGAACCTTCATACTGACGCCTTCATGGATATTCCCGTAGGAAATGCTCTGGGCCAGTTCGGTCAGTTCCTTAGTTCGCTGCCGCTCCAGCTCCTGGCAGACGCTGCCTTCAGCGATTTTTTCCAGGATCCGCTGGATATCGGACGCGGCGCCGGTGTATCCGGTCCCTTTGTAGTCGTCATCCCGTTCCATTGTGCCACCCTCCGGTGCGGAGAGCGTAGAGGTGTCGGTCAGGGGGATACGTCCATTCTCCTGCTCAGCTACGGGTTGGCAGGCACCCGGCGGAGACTGCCCTTCCATCGGCAACCCTTCTTCTTCCAGGGCAGCAGACGCAGCGGTCGCAGTTTCCTCCACGGGATATTCTTTCTCCTCGCCGCCATCGGTCGCAGCGTCAGATTCAGATTCTTCCTCCTCCTTGGCTGTATCGGCGGCCAGCTGTGCGGTAGCGGCACGGACACCTGCAGTCGGGGAACCCCCGTCGGTGCCGGAAGGCGTGCCGCCGGAGACTGGCTCCGTTTCACCAGTTCCCTCAGCGCTGCTGCCAGCCAAAGTCGAAAGTAGCTGCTGGAGCACGTTATCGGCATCGCCCTCACCGCCGCCTTCTGCCGCCTGATCGGCTATGTCCTTGCAGTAATCCACAAAGTTCTTGATGTAAGGCCAGCAGCGGATCAGTACAATGTTGGCGATACGACACCTGTCCCGGAAATCCTGACTGGTCAAGGCTGTATCCAGGTCCCCCAGCAGGGAGAACACTGACTGGATTCGTTCATCTGTAAGCGGAGTCTCCCCATACTTGATCCGGCCCCACTTCATGTAGGCGAGGATACACTGGAGCACCGTCAGCCAGATATGGCCGCCATCCTCCTCTTGCTCCGTCATTTGGGTCACGGTGGGCAGTACCTCAAATGTGCTTTCACGCCTGATTTCCAGGTTTGCACCCAGGATACCGGGGTAGTCCGTAATCATCCGCTGCTCAATGTAGCCATCCTCCAGGACATTCAGGATGTCATGACTGATAAGGCCCAGCGCTTTCCGGCATTTGGGGTCAGACTGAAGCAGCTCAAAATATTCCGTTTCCGCATTCCGATCCCTGCTGCTGCGCAGCGGCGGCGGCTCCGGGTACCACTTCCCGCTCTCTTGAAACCTGTGATAGGTCTGAGAGGTGAGAAAGTCAGTATAGAGTACATGCCCCAGCTCATGGCCGAACAGCCCGCAGACCTGCTCATACCGGGCCTGCCGGGTCTTGTGCATGGTCACACTGGGATGGCCGGCGTTGATCCAGATCAGGCCGTTGTCCGTGCGGGCACTGCCCGATTCCTTCGGCTTCCAGACAATACTGACCTTGACCCGCCGCCGGTAGCCGTAACGCCTGGTCTGGGCGGCGGCAATATCCTCAAAGTAGGCGGCCAGGGCCCGAGACGCAAAAAACTGTCGGTCAGTGATGGTCTTCTGCTTTTGCGCGATAAGCTGCTTGATTTTTTTATGGTTCACTCTTGCCAAGAGTAAAGAACCTCCCTTCTATTTTTAATAGCGATACCGTTCAAACCGCCTTTTTCGGCTTAGGCGCGAAAATGGGCTCCAAAACAGAGGTGACGATGGCGGCTCGGTCCTCCTCGTCTGCGGTGGCTTTGCTGATGATGGTATACATGGCCGAGATGTGGGGGTCGCCAGTGATCTCAGTGCTCATAATCCAGTCAATCAGGCTGCGCATTCCGCAGCTGCCATCGGAGATGCCGTTTTTGCGGCAGAAGTCAGCCATATCGTTGACTACCTGCACCATTTTTGAAACCATGAAGTCATCCTCGCAGCCGGTGACGCTCATAGCACGCTGGGCCATGATCTCCGGCGCGGGAAGTTCAATGTCTTGCGTCAGGTTCATGCGGTCCAATACCGACTGGTTCATACCCCGGCACCCCTCATAGCTGACATTGGTGGTCACGACCACCACAGCATCAGGGTGCCGCCGGATGACCTCGCCGGTAGGCAGTGTGATAGTGCCGTTCTGCTCCAGCAGGGAGTTCAGGCCCACCAGCACACCGGGCTGCATGATCGTGGTCGGCTCCTGGATTTCCACCAGGTAGCCATACTTCAGGGCTCGGATAAAGTCCGTTTCCATATAGGTGTAGGTCTGTCCGGCATTTGCCGTCTCAGGTTTGACCGAACACAGCTTCTGGATCTTGTCCGTCACCCGGCCCATTACCTCCGCCATGCAGTCCTGCGAGGTCGCGCCAGCTTTGGCGTGGCCAGTGAGCAACTTATAGGTGCCCTCCGGGTCATAGTCCATATCATCCAGGCCGGGCAGGTCCATCAGCTTCTTGACATTCTCAAAGGTGATGCCGCCCATCTCTTTCAGTTCCTGCCGCTCCCGGTCCAGATCTGCGTCCCCGGTGGAGGGGCCGTTGGTATCTGGGAAAACCTGACCGATGAAGTCGTAGACCTCGGTATTGGCCGAACAGGTGTATTTCACAT